>ERZ1026882.30-NODE-30-length-143184-cov-7.740968_pt1 | contig 143184 bp, 112 predicted proteins | sample MGYA00380171_ERZ1026882 | MGnify/ENA primary metagenome ERZ1026882 (study PRJEB33269, sample SAMEA4719807) | human gut metagenome | biome: human-associated habitat; feature: organic feature; material: feces | place: Cameroon | collected 2013-10 ...
GTACGAAGCATCTCCTCTACCTCCGAAGAAATAAATGCAATGGATTTTCCTTCATCCGCCAGACGAAGCACGAGCTTCTGGATCTCTGTTTTCGTACCAATATCAATTCCTCTGGTTGGCTCATCCAAAATCAAAAATCTCGGATTTGTCAGCAGCCAGCGTCCCAGGATCACCTTCTGCTGATTCCCTCCGGAAAGACTTTTGATCGGTGTCTCCATACTTGCTGTTTTGATCTGCAGCAAATTGATAAAGTTTGTTGCTGCATCCTCCATCTCTTTTCGTTTCATCGGATGGAACATTCCACGCTTTGCCTGAAGAGCAATAATAATATTTTCCCGGACGGACAGATCTGCAAGGATTCCGTCCTTCTTCCGATCCTCCGGCAGATATGCCATTCCTGCTTTCATTGCATCGAGCGGCGTGTTAATTTTGACTTTCTTGCCAAATACTTTTACCTCACCGGTATCCGCCTTATCGGCTCCATAGATTGCCCGGACCATCTCGGAACGGCCGGAACCAAGAAGTCCGGTGAGACCAACAACCTCACCTTTGTTAAAGGTCATATCGAACGGCTTAATACTTCCATGATGAGAAACTCCGTTTGCTTCGATAACCGGTTCTCCTTCTTTTACCGAACCGACTCTGTCGCTCTTGATATCCGCCAGATCATCAAAGTCTTTTCCCATCATTTTGGCAACCAGCTGAACTCTCGGAAGATTTTCCACATCATATTCACCCACCAGTGTGCCATTTCGAAGAACCGTGATCTTATCACACACCTCGTAAACCTGCTCCAGGAAATGTGTGACAAAGATAATGCCGACACCCTTTGCCTTTAACTTTTTCATCAGACCAAACAGCTTTTCTACTTCTTCTTCATCCAAAGAAGATGTCGGCTCATCGAGGATCAAGACCTTGCATTCCATATCTACTGCTCTTGCAATCGCAATCATCTGCTGGATCGCAATGGAGCATTCATCCAGTAATGTCGTCGGTGCCACATCAATGTCCAGAGATCGAAGCAGCTTACGGGAGCGTGCATTCATTTCCTTCCAGTTGATCATTCCAAGTTTTCTCGGCTCCCTGCCAATAAACAGATTCTCTGCTACCGTCAGATTCGGACAAAGGTTTACTTCCTGATAAACGGTACTGATTCCATTGTTCTGGGCATCCTGCGGGGATTTATTCACCATCGGTTTCCCATCCATTATGATCTCTCCGGCGTCAAAAGGATAGATTCCCGTCAGCACCTTGATCAGTGTTGACTTTCCGGCACCATTCTCTCCCATCAGAGCATGAATGTCGCCTTCACATAATTTGAAATCTACATTAGATAATGCCTTTACGCCCGGGAAAGTTTTTGTAATGCCTTTCATTGTCAAAATTGCTTTCTCAGCCATTGATTTCACCTGCTTTCTGCCCAAAAATGGTACAAAAATAGCGCAATACAGCTTTGTGTTGCTTTCTATATTGCGCTATCCCTGAAACACTTTAGCGTTGCTTTTTATGAGATTATATTATGAAAGATTAATATGCACGACCTTTGATCACCTTGTCATTAACAACTGTGACATCATAATCTTTTCCGTCAGCATTTACGCTTTCTACATCTTTTACTGCTGCGAAGATCTCTTCATCTACATACTGCTGTTTCTCCGGTGTCTCTCCGTTTTCCAGAGCCTTGATGATCTCCTCTACACGAGGACCGTGAAGTGGATTACACTCGGTATCAAGAATGATCTTTCCATCCTTTACATCAGTCAGACCGGTCTTAGTAGAATCGAAGGACATTACCAGAATATCATCCTTGCCGGTTCCAACGGTCTTACCTGCTGCCGTGATGGCATCAATGGCACCAAATGCTTCATTATCATTCTCGCAATATACAACATCAATGTCATCTTTATGCTTCTTTAACAGAGACTCCATAACCTCCTGGCCTTTTGACTGTGTAAATTCACCTGTCTCTTTTGCCAGCAGATTCCAGTTTTTATTCTCCTTGCAGGCATCCTCAAGTCCTTTTGTACGTCCGATCTGGGCAGATGCACCGATCGTACCCTGAATATCTACGATATTGATCTCTTCGTCGCCACGTCCTGTCTTTTCTAAGTATGCCTTTAACCACGCTGCTGCTTTCTTGCCTTCCAGTTCGAAGTTTGAACCAACCCAGGCGGTGTAGAGACTGTCATCAGATACTTTAACCATACGGTCTACGATGATTACCGGAATACCGGCATCCTTTGCTTCCTTAAGTACAGTGTCCCATCCGGTTTCTGTTACCGGAGCAAGTACGATGTAATCAACCTCCTGCTGGATGAAGTTTCGGATTGCTTTGATCTGATTCTCCTGCTTCTGCTGTGCATCATCAAAAATTAATGTGTAACCATTTTTTTCACTGAACGTTTCTTTCATAGAAGTGGAGTTTGCTGTCCGCCAGTCTGACTCCGCTCCTACCTGTGAAAAGCCTACGGTAATGTTACCGCTCTTTGCATCGCCTCCGGTCTTGGCTGCCTTCTTGGAGCCACATGCTGTCATTGCAAAGACCATACAAGATACTAATAATGCTGAACATATAATTTTTTTAATTCTCATATCGTTTTCCTCCTCTATCTCCAATTTGAGTTTGTATGTCGCTTACAAGTATTATTATAGATTTTTTCCTGTTTTTTACCATAAAGATACTTATGCAAAAAGTTTAATATTTTATCAAATGATTATATCTTGTTTGTTTTTTTATCCGAAAAGTTAAATTTTTTCGGAATATTAACACGAATGACAGTACCCTCCTGATATTTTGAACAAATATCAAGACCATATTCCTCTCCATAATATAGCTTCAGACGCCCCTCGACTGCAGACATTCCAAAGCCTACGCTCTGGTTGTTCTTAAGTCCCTCCTGTACCTCACGCAGACGATCCTCTGTCATACCGATCCCATCATCCTTCACCTGAATGACGATATCCCTGCCCGCATCCTCAAAAGTGATCCAGATGCTGCTCTTTCCTCTTTTTTCCTTTACTCCATGATACAGCGCATTTTCCACCAGCGGCTGCAATGTCATCTTTGGCAGACGGATCTCTTCCATGTCCTGCGGCAGTTCGATGGTATAATCAAGAATATCACTGTAACGGATCTGCTGAATCTCCAGATAACTTTTCGTGTGTAACACCTCGTCATGCAGCGAGATCACATCCTCCCCCTTGGATAAAACAGTCCGGAAAAAGACGGACAAATGGGTCAGCATCTCGATTGCCTCATCATGCATATCTGCCTCCACCATCCATACGATCGTATCCAGAGTATTATATAGAAAATGCGGATTTACCTGTGCCTGGAGAAGCTCCAGCTGGATCATATGCTGCTTCCGTTCCTCCTCCTTAACATTTTCCAGAAGAGTCTGGATGCGCCCCGCCATTTTCAAAATGCCGCGGTCCAGTTCCTTTACCTCGATCACATTTGTTTCCACCGGTGTGATATCAAAATTTCCGTGTCCCACTTTTCGAACATTATCGCTGACACCACCTATGGGATCTGTAATCTCCCCGGCAAGCCGGAAGGATTTTTTTACCACCAATGCAACGATCACAAACACAAATATTCCCAGAATGATCCCCACGGCAAGAATCCGGGCAAACATATCATTTTCTACCTTTTTCAGATATCCTGCCTCATAATAAATATAGTCTCCCATTGCTTTCTGTATCAGCTCCGTAAGCACATATACATTATAGGTGAGCTGTACCTGTCTGGAATCATACCCTTTCGTTTCCGCAATGGCACGCATTCGCTTTTTCAGATTTTTACAATCTGCGATCACAAGCTCGATGGCTCTGCGGCTTTCCTTTCGTACCGTCGTTTTTTCCAGCTTTTCCGCCAACCGGATCGCCCGGTTCACGTCCTTCACAGGAAGCGTTTTCTGTTCTGCGCTTCCCACACAATAATGGTACATTTTCAGATCCATATTCTCCTTAAAGCTCAGACTGAATTCACTGCTGAGATTCATATTATGGGTGATCGTAGAATAATTTCCGATGGAAATGCACATAGAAGCCACCAACAGCAAAATACAAAACAGCAATGGCAGTGCAAGGCTCCTGATCAGATATTGTATTTTTTGATTTATGTTTAATTCCTCATATTTTGTCTTTCTCTTTTTCACGAAACTGCCCCCTGATTACGATATTCACTCGGTGTACATCCCTGTGTTTTTTTGAACAAAAAGCTGAAATAATGGGAATCCTTATATCCTACCTCCAGTGCAATTTCTCCGGATCGTTTATCTGTACAGCGCAAAAGCTCCTTCGCACGGTTCATTCGCAGACTCGTCAGATATTCAATAAAGGTCTGTCCCATTTTTTGACTAAACATGGCACTGAAATGGTTAGCACTGACATTTGCCACACATGCCACCGTATTTAATGTAAGATTTTCGTCTGCAAAATTTTCTTCCATATATTGAACGGCATTTTGCAAAACATTCTGGTATTTTCCTTTACTTTTCTCTTCCCGCAGCTGAATTGCCTGTTTTAAGGCACCGGATATGCTTGCCGCAATTTTATCATGATCCAGCGGCTTCCCCATACCAGAGGCTTCCAACAGAGAATGATCTACCACATCCTTTTCATATCCCAGCTTCTGCAAAAAGGATACAATACAAAAATGAATGTTCAAAAGAATGTACTGGCGAAACATTTTCGATTTCAATGCGGACTCTCCTACCATCTGAAGATAATTTTCTACAAAACCGGCAACTTCATTTTCCAGACCGTTGCATAGAAAGTTCTGAAAGATTGCCGGATTCACAACATTACTGTCCACGCTGACCAGATCCTTGATCTCATTATCCCGGGATTGACTTTCGCCCATGGGAACCATATCCTGGGATATCACATGAGAATATCCAAAATAACGATATGCAAAAAGCTGCATTCCCTCCTTATAGCAATCCGGCATCTGACTGAGACGTTCCACCGGCTTTGATGCACATACGATCCACTCCAGTCCGCTCTGGTCCTTTTCCAGAATACCCTGAAGCAGTTTTACACAGTGCTCCGTATGTGCCTGTATATTTTCCGCATCCCCGGTCAAAAGCAGTACATAGCTGAAGGTCTGATTCCGGAACATATATAGATTTTTCTCCTTTTGCAGCGTGTCATCGATCTGCTTCTGTACATCTGCCGCCCTTTGAGAATATTCCTGATCGATCGTATCCGTATCCCGGCTTTCCGCCAGCGAGAAAAATACCAGATTATAGCTTTCTGCCATAATGTCAATGGAAAGCTTTTCTGCCCTGTCATAAATCTCCGGCAGATCTGCGTGCTTTGTCACCAGCAGCTCAAAAAAATCACGCCGGGAGTGGTTTTCATATTTTTTGATTTCCTGTTCAAATTTCTCATAATAATCCTGCTGCTTTCCCTTTTCTTCAAAGTCCTTCTGGATCTTCTGCAGAACACGGACAAAATCTGCTTTGGCAATCGGCTTTAATAAATAATCATCAACACCAAGGGCAATCGCTTTTCTGGCATATTCAAAATCGTCATAACCACTGACAATAACAATGCGGATCTCCGGAATTTCCTTCTTTACAATACCGCTTAACGTAAGTCCGTCCATAAACGGCATCTTGATATCCGTGATCAACACATCCGGCTTTGTCTTGCGGATCATAGGAAGTGCGATCTCTCCATCCTTCGCCTTACCCACCAGTTCAAAACCATATTCATTCCATGGAATCATCCGTTCCAGTGCTTCCCGGATCACAATCTCATCCTCGATCAAAAATACCTTATACATACACGCTCCCCATTTCTTACAGAACCGGTTTCGATTCTCTCTCTTATGTCCTATTGTATCAAATCAATAGTAAAATATCTATATAATGCAAGAGTCAAAAGCAGATAACAATGTATATTTACATACAAATTGCTATCCGCTTCTGACCCCGGCATCATCTATATTGATCTAAATCTTTAATTTTTATCATTGACCATAATATGCGTTTGCACCGTGCTTGCGATAAAAATGCTTATCCCGGATACAGTCCGGTGCCGGCTGTACCTTCGGATTGATCAGCTCCGTCTTGGTTGCCATTTTAGCAACCTCCTCCAGAACTACTGCGTTATGCACTGCTTCAGCGGCATCCTTCCCCCATGTGAAAGGTCCGTGATTCTTGCACAGAACGCCCGGTGTATGCATCGGATTCAGTCCCCGTTCCTCGAAGGTTTCAATGATCACCAGTCCCGTATTCTGTTCATAGGCTGCATCAATCTCCTCCGGTGTCAGACTTCTGGCACATGGAATCTCCCCGAAGAAATAATCGGCATGAGTGGTTCCATATAATGGAATCGACCGGCCTGCCTGTGCCCATGAGGTTGCCTCCGGCGAATGGGTATGTACCACGCCGCCGATCTCCGGATATTTTTTGTAAAGCTCCAGATGAGTCGGTGTGTCAGAGGACGGCTTATATTTTCCCTCGATCTTATTGCCCTCCAGATCCATTACCACCATATCCTCCGGTGTCAGCTTATCATAATCAACGCCGCTTGGCTTAATAACAAAATAACCGCTTTCTCTGTCAATACCACTGACATTTCCCCATGTGTATGTGATCAGCCCCCGCTTCGGCAGCTCCATATTTGCCTCGTAAACCTGCTGTTTTAATGCTTCTAACATATTTATTCATGCTCCTTTCATCTGTGCCATATTTCGTACACATAGATTTTCTGCTATATATTATCCCATATCTCAGATAACCAGTCTGTAATCCGCTTTATATACTCTCTACTGCGGCACGCTCTATCGCAAGTCCCTTATTGTAACGCACCAGGAAATCATCAAAGCCCTTCACATCTGCAGCATCCGGCTCCAACGTAGTTCCCGTCTGTCCGGCAAACACCTCCTGATCCAGATAATCTGCCAGATCTTTTCCGGCTCCTGTCACCAGATACTGCGCCAGTACCGCAATGCCCCATGCACCGCCCTCACTTGCCGTATCCATCACGGACACTGGTGTATTCATTGCTGCTGCCATAATCTTCTGTCCGGCACCCGGCACGGTGAAGAATCCACCATGTCCGTAAATCTTATCCACAGGCACCTTCTCCTCCTTCAGCAGAATGTCCAGTCCGTTTTTCAATGCGCCAAGGGCCGTGAAAAGATGAACCCTCATAAAATTACCAAGGCTGACCTTATCATTTGCATGACGTACAAATAACGGCCGTCCCTCATCAAAGCCTGTAATACTCTCTCCTGAGAAATAATTATAAGAAAGAAGACCTCCGCAGTCCGGTTCTCCCTCCAGTGCTTTCTTGAACAACAGATCAAACAACTGACCCCGGTCAATCTTCATTCCTGCCGCTTCCGCAAACTCCTCAAAAAGATTCACCCATGTATTGATATCAGAGGTACAGTTATTGCAGTGCACCATAGCCACCAGATCCCCTGCCGGCGTAGTCACCAGATCAATCTCTGTATGAAGATTTTTCAATGCCTTCTCCATAACGATCATGGCAAAAACAGAGGTTCCTGCCGATACATTTCCGGTACGCACCTTCACACTGTTGGTTGCTACCATACCGGTTCCGGCATCGCCCTCCGGTGGACACATTGGCACACCTGCCTCCAGTGCCCCGGTAGGATCAAGCATTTTTGCACCGGCCTCCGTCAGGACGCCTGCCTTTTCCCCTGCCGTGAGTGACTTCGGTAAAATATCCTTTAAAGTCCATGGGAAATGATATTCTTCTACCAGCTTGTCGAACTTCGCCAGCTTTTCCTTATCATAATCCTTTGTGCTGCAGTCAATCGGAAACATTCCGGAGGCATCTCCCACGCCCAGTACCTTCTCCCCGGTAAGCTGCCAGTGAATATAGCCCGCAAGAGTTGTAAAAAATGCAATGTCCTTTACATGAGGCTCCTTTCTTAAAACAGCCTGATACAGATGGGAAATACTGTACCGCTCCGGCACATTCACCTGAAACTCCTGCGTCAGCTTTGCAGCGGCCTCCTCGGTCATGGTATTTCGCCAGGTGCGAAATGGAACCAGCAGTTCATCCTTCTCATTAAATGCCATATAGCCATGCATCATAGCACTGATTCCCAGAGAGGCCAGCTTCTTAAGCGGCACCCCGTACTGCCCCTGCACTTTCTCTGCCAAAACCTTATAACACGCCTGCAATCCTGTATGGATTGCCTCCAGACTGTAGGTCCAGACACCATCCACCAGTTGATTTTCCCACTGATAAGAACCCACCGCCAATGCTTTACAATTTTCATCCACAAGCACTGCCTTGATCCTGGTAGAACCAAACTCAATGCCAAGTGCTGCTTTTCCGTTCACAATACTTTCTTTTGCATTCATAGTAATGATACCTTCCTTTCTCAACCCGTGGACCCGGTCCCACGGGTACAACTTTTCTCCAATACATGTTCTATTATCAAGTTTGTAAGCACATACCGTTTATTCTATCTTTATCATACAACTTGTACACTCGTATTTACAAGTTGTTTTTTCTTTTTTTACATGAGTTTCCCTCTACCAGCTCAGGCTCTATCATAATCCGGTCCTTCTCCCCGTTTTCTTCTCCATGGATCAGCCGCAACAGCAGCTCTGCCGCCATCACCCCCAGCCTCTCCTGTGGGTGCGCAATGGTGGTAAGCCGCAGATTGCCGAACAATGCCATGGAAGAATCATCATATCCACATACCGATATATCCTCCGGCACACGCAGACCACTGTCCTGTAATGCCCGGATCACCTCCCACGCAATCTGGTCATTATAACAGACAATGCCGTCCATAACGGCGGTCTCCCGAATCATCTGGCAGATCTTTTCATAGGGATGCACCGTCCTGTCCTCCGTGTGAAACCAGATCACCTTCTCCGGATCATAGGCAATACCCGCCTCGCCAAGAGCCTTTGCATATCCCTTATGACGATTCTGCCCCTGGGTATCATCCGCCTTAAATACACCGATAATATTCCGATGTCCCAGCCCGATCAGGTGCCTGGTGATCAGGTAACCACCCTTGCAGTCATCCATCAGCACCTGCGGCTGCTGTTTCATCTGCTCATAGCACCCCTGAATAAATACACAGGGAATCTGAAACTCCCAAAACTTTGCAAACAGCTCCGTGTGCTTGCAGTAAATCTGACTTTTGCTTGGTTCGATGATCACCCCATCAATATCCTTTTGCAAAAGCTCCTGCAGACAACGGATCTCCTGCGTCCGGGAATTTCTTGTGTTTTTGAGAATGATACTGTAACCCTCCCTGGTCAGAACCTTATCAATCCCCCGGATCACCTGCGGAAAAATATAGTCAGACAGATATGTGGTTATCACCGCAATATTTCCCGATTCATGCTTATGACGTACCAGCTCCGTACAAAAGGTTCCTCTTCCATGCTCCGCATAAACATAACCTTCGTTTTCCATAATGGCAATGGCTTTCCGTACCGTCTGACGGCTTACCTGATACTGTGCCGCAAGAATATTTTCAGATGGAATCTTCTCTCCCGGCAGGATCTCGCCGGACAGGATTTTTTTCTTTAGATCTGCCATCAGCTGTACATACTTTAACTGTTTTCCCTTTTGATTTTCCATGTGTCGATGTATTCCTCCGTTTTTTATCCGGTACAAAAAATCTCTAATATATTGATCAAAAATTTTTGTACCTATCCCATAAAAGGGACACGTTGATTCGTGTCCCTTTATAATTCCACAATAAAAATAATCGTCTCGTTAGAGCTCTCACAGGAAATTTTGCCGCCATGAAGCTCCACGATCTGCTTGGCGATCGCCAGTCCCAGTCCGGTGCCGCCCGTCTTGGAATCTCTGGAGCTGTCCAGCCGGAAAAACTGTTCGAAAAGATAACTGAGCTTTTCCGCCGGAATGGTCTGTCCGTGATTTTGGACAATCAGCTTCATTCCCTGTTCCCCGTTTTTGTCCAGATATACATGGATCATACTATCCGGATATCCATAATTGATCGCATTTTTCAGCAGATTGTCAAACACTCTCTGCATCTTCTCAATGTCACAGTACACCATGATCTCCGGCTCTGCTTCCAGCTCATAATCCATGCCCTTCTCTGCCAGAAGCGGTTTAAACTCATACATAAACTGCTCCACCATCATCGTCATATTGACCATACTGCGGTTTAATGTCATATGGGCAAAATTCATTCTGGTAAGCTCAAAGAATTCGTTGACCAGATCCTCCAGACGTCCCGCTTTATTCCAGGCGATATCCAGATATTTCTGACGAAGCTCCTGTGAAATTTCCGGCTCATCCTTTAGCAGTGTCAGATATCCGATCACTGAAGTCAGTGGCGTTTTCAGATCGTGCGCCATATAAATGATCATATCGTTTTTGCGCTGCTCGGCATCCTTCGCCTCCTGCTGGCTGGCACGGATCCCCACCATGATCTGATTGAGTTTACGCTCCACCTCCTGCAGCGAGGAAGGAAGCTTCACACTGTTGATCCGGTTGGCATACAGGTCATCCACCGCATTGGTCACAAGCTCCAGCAGCCGCGCCATCTGATAAAAATGCACACATGTTATGGCAACACAGCCCACCAAAAGCACACAGAGAAAAACCGGAACAACATTGACATGAAGCCAGTGTACCAGCGGATACAGCTCATCCCACGGATACCATACCTGACTGCCGCACCAGCGGTAAGCTATGCCAAGAAAAGCCAATACCACAACGATATAGACCAGCATATGCACCAGATATCCCTTTACCAGCTGCTTCGCAACCTCCTGACGAACTTCACCATCCATGTATATTTATCTCTCCATTCTGTCTTTCCCGGCTTTACTCCCTTTTATCTGTCCCCACTGTACTTCTTATCTATCCATTTTATAGCCCACACCCCAGACCGTCTTAATGAACTTCGGCGCACGGGCGTTTTCATGAAGCTTCTCACGGATCCGGGCAATATGAGCCATCACCGTGTTATTACTGTTAAGATACTTCTCCCCCCAGACAGCCTCAAAAAGCTCCTCTGCCGATACCACTTTCCCCAGATGGCGGCAAAGATAAACCAGTATGTCGTATTCAATCGGAGGCAGATCGATCTTCTCTCCGTAAAGATAACAGGTATGCATATTGGGCGTCAACTCCAGCCCCCGGATATTGTAGGTTTCCTCATCCTCCTGCCCGGTCATGGATGGATTGTAAGTCTGGGACCGCCGTAGCTGCCCCTTGACTCTCGCCACTACCTCCAGTGGATTAAACGGCTTTGTAATATAATCGTCTGCGCCCACAGTAAGTCCCGTGATCTTATCTACGTCCTCTACCTTCGCCGTAAGCATAATGATCGGAAAATACCAGTTCTCCCGGATCTGACGGCAAAGCTGAAAGCCGTCGATATCCGGCAGCATCACATCCAGGATCGCCAGTGAGATTTCATTTTCCTGAATGCAGTCAAGCACCCCCTCTGCCCGGTAAAACTTAAATACCTGATATCCTTCATTGGCCAGATACACCTCCAGAAGATCCGCAATCTCCTGTTCATCATCAAGTACTATAATATTCTGCATATTTATCTCCATTCTGCGGCCGGTTCCCCAGCCCGCCGCACAAACTACATTGTCCCCTTTTTACATAGAAATCCTTTTCCCCTTTATTATAACCTCAGTCAGAGAAGATATCTATATCCAAAATCATAAGTTTTTATTACAAAGCATCCCCCTGATTCATCAAAGTCTTTCTATTACAGATTTTCATTGCGAAGCGCTTCCATCGTGTTGTCTTTTCGAATTTTGCTCATGGCATAGATCATCGTAGTAAACACAACAATAAATACGCTGACTACAGATATCGCCATTCCCTGCCATGGGAATATATATTTTACCTCAAGACCACCTGCAACCGATTTATACATAAGACAACTCAGTCCCCCGGCAACCGGCAGTCCGTAAAGAAGCCCCTTGAACCCATACAGCATACACTCATAATTCATCATCCGCCGGAAGCCCTTCTGTGTCATTCCTACGGACTTGAGCATGGCAAACTCCTGACGCCGCAGCAGAATATTGGTAGAAATCGTATTAAATACATTTGCTACGGAAATCAGTGAGATCAATATAATGAATCCATAGGAAAATACATCAATGATCAGGATCAATGCCTGATTGGAATCCCGGTTTGCCGCCAGATCCATAATAGAACCGGAAGCACTGCTGTCCTTCAACTGATTTTCAAAATAATCCGAAAGCTCGGTACATGCCTTTTCATGCTGTTCTGCCATCAATGCAAACGATGTATAAGGCATTGGATTTGCCATATCATCAAACACTTTATCATCTGCAGCACGGTACGGCAAAACGATCGTAACCGCTTCATTCCACTGGGAATTTGCCACTCCCTCCGGAGGAGCTGCTGTCATTCTCTTTCCCAGATGTATCGGATGTTTTTTGACTGCTTCTGCCGCAGAAATCCGTTTTTCCCCGTTATCCTCATCACTCAGATAAACATAGTCACTTCCCTCATGCATACTGTAATAATATCCTTTCATTGCCTTCGGGATCAAAAGCTGCGCATCCGTTTCTCCGATCTTTAAAATATTCATGGTTTTTATCTTTTTTCCACAATATACGGAAAATCCGTCCCAGACTAATGCGTTCCACGACTTCGTGTCCATATATTTGGACACATCAATTTTCTTTTTCTGTAAATATGTTTGATACGCTTCCTCCTGAAGCAGCTCCAACTGCACAGCAATTACAACTGTTTTTTTTGATTCATTGATCCTCTCCGGATCAGTCTCCTCCAGATAATCCAAATACTCCTTACTAATCTGCTCCTCCGGCACCTCTACTTCGCCACACCCTTCCTTGCGGTATGTGGCACTGTCCACAGATCCGATCTGCTCAATCTCTTTCTCAATCTCCGACACTGTTTTACTGCCATCCTTCGGCTCCGTCACTTCACAACTGATATCATAATCCTCCTCCCTTCCCAGCCCGGAAGTAGACACCTTCATATATGCACTAAAGCTGGTGGCACTTACAAACAATACAATACTGATAAAAAGTGAAAAAACAGTGGTGCGGTATTTCTTGCGGTTTCTTTTAAAGTTCTTGCCTGCCAGCATGCCGGAAAATCCAAACAGCTTATAGGTCAGTCGTGATGTCCTCACCTTTTCCCCGCGAAGCTTGATCTCATCACTCTGGCGGATCGCCTGGATCGCAGGAATACGCACGGCTTTGGAAGCCGGGATCATTGCCGAGATCAGTACAGTAATAAAGCTGACGATCACTGCGATAAGAATTGCCTGCCATGTCACCACCAGATACAGCTTTGTTTTTTCTCCTGCCGACCAGAGCTTACCCATCAATCCGGAAATGGCATGAAGCGTAATGCCGATTCCCCCAAGCCCGGCCGCAAGGCCCAGCGGAATTCCCGCCGCACACAGAACACATGCTTCAAAGATCACACTGTGCCGTATCTGCTTTTTGGTAGCACCAATGGATTTTAAAAGACCCATCTGCTTTGTCCTCTCACTGAGAGAAATGGAAAATGCACTGTAGATCAGGGATATGGCACCGATCATAATAATTCCTATCAATATGGCTCCCATAGAATATAAAACCTGATTATACCTGTCATTTGTACTGTTTCCCATAAAGCGCAACAGATCCTGATGCGTTGTATATGCTCCCTTTTTGGTATATTTTTCCAAAATATCGTAACTTTTTTTCGGCTGGGTAAATGTCAGAAATGCATCATAGGATCTCGCTTTTTCTTCCCCCTTTTGGGTGAAAGCGGAATAACCTGCTGCCGAATAATCCTCAGAGACAGGACGGTCACAGATTCCTACGACTGTGTACGTTTTTTCGGACTTCTCCTTTAATGTCTCCCCCGCCTGAAAAGGCTCCATTTCAACCGGCAGTGGTTTGTCTCCCTTTTTCTCTGCATAATACCTTGTGCCCACCTGAAGTTTTAACGTATCCCCCACGTCAAATTTGACGCCACCGTTATATTCCAGATGCTTTGAAAGCACGATCTCCGAAGAGTTTTTCGGCATCCGGCCTTCGATCAGATTGATCGGGCTGTAATCAGTAAAGGAATCGTCAATGGCCTCCACCATCAGATACGGCTTATCCTCATTCTGGATATCATCCAGCCTGGCAAACCCAAGATTTTCCATTACGGTCATACCTTTGACCCGTTTATCCTTTGAAATATCCTGAATACACTGTTCATTTGTTGCTATCATACGGCCTTCCCATGTACCATCCCGGACAATCTCCATATTCATCAGATACTGCTGAAAGCTTACGATAATTGAAGTAACCGAAGTAAACATTGCCACAGAAAGAGCAATTCCGATAATGGTCACCAACGTACGCATTTTATTTTTCTTTAATGTACGAAGTGTAAAACGACTGAAAATATTCATGACCGGATCACCTCATCTCTTGTGATCCTTCCATCCTCAATGGCAATGATACGGTCTGCCTGCAGGGCAATATTCTCGTCATGAGTGATCATGATCAGTGTCTGGTTGTACTGTTTATTGGACTCCTTCAAAAGCTCCATGATCTCGTGACTGTTGCGGCTGTCCAGATTACCGGTCGGCTCATCAGCCAGAACAACTGCCGGCGCATTCATGAGTGCTCTTCCAATGGAAACTCTCTGCTGCTGTCCACCGGAAAGCTGATTGGGCAGATGCTTTTCCCGCCCCTCCAAACGAAGGGTGTGGATCATCTCCTGCAAGCGTTTCTCATTGATCTTACGTCCGTCCATCAGAATCGGAAGTGTAATATTTTCCCGGACATTTAACACCGGAATCAGATTATAGAACTGGTAGATCAGTCCCACCTGACGACGGCGAAACACAGCCAGCTCCTCCTCGTTCTGTGCAAAAACATCCTGTCCGTCCATGTACACCTTGCCTGCCGTAGGTACATCCACCGCACCAAGAATATGCAGCAGAGTGGACTTTCCGGAGCCGGACGGTCCGATGATCGCAGTAAACTCCCCCTTCTCTACTGAAAACGACACATCATCCAGCGCATGTACTGCATTTTCCCCCTCGCCATATGTCTTTTTCAAATGTTCTACCCGTAAAATCTCCATGACTTTCCCATTCCTTTCTGAACTGTTTACCATATTGGTTACTTTTGTAACCCGTTCCCTACACTCCATAAGATAACGGAATGAGATGACAGAGCGGTGACTTTATTGTGACAGATCTGTCACTTTGCATTTAATTTGTATAGACTTCCCTCTTAAAATAATATGGTATATCCAGAAGAAAGCCTTTTCCATTTATATTACACTCTTGTAGAAGCGTATCGTGAACACGGCCCCCCGTTTTGTTCCATTTCTCACCTGTATCGTTCCATTCTGTTGTGTAATGATCTTCTGCGCTAAGGACAGACCAATCCCCACACTCTCCGTACTGTTATGCTTTCCACGATAAAACCGCTCAAACAAATGAGGCAGATCCTCTGGCGCAATGCCTTTGCCTTCATCCCGTATCACAAGCTCTGTATAAAGAGGATTCTCTGTCCCCTCCACCGTAATCGCTCCACCGGGTTCCGAATATTCCATGCAATTTTTTAAGATATTCCCAACCGCCTCTACACTCCAGGACAGATCTCCCTGAAAGCTGCAGCCGGGCTCCACATGACATTTCCAGCGGATATCCCGCAGATCCATGGAAACCGCCACCAGTTGATATGCCTGCTCTGTCAGCTCTGTTACGGATACCGTCTCCTCCTTCATTCCGGAGGTACCCGCATCCAGACGTGACATTTTCAGAAGTGCATATACCAGCCAGTCAATCCGCCCAAGCAGGGTAATAATATCCCTTGCAATCTCCCGGCGCCTCTCAGGGCTCACCTCATCCTCCTGCAAAAAACTCGCCAAAAGCTGCAGAGAAGTCAGCGGAGTCTTGAGCTGATGAGAAATATCTGCCAATGCATCGGCCAGAAAGACCTTGTCCTGTTTTAACACATCCGCCTGTTCCCTCATACGTCGTACCAGCTTGTTGAGCTGTGTATGAAGAATAGCAAGCTCTCCCTCCTGACAATCCTGCAGCAGCGTCTCCCCATCATCATGCAATATACTGTCCATTTTTTCGGACATATCAGCAATCCTTTTATAACGTTTCCCGATCAATCCCAGATGCAGGATCAATGCCACAGTTCCGGCTAATACCACCATGCCGGCCGCCACACTGTCAAATTGCCAGAATGCCAATGCCGCTCCTGCCAGATATATTACAATATAATATAGAATTTCTTTCTGAATCTCCGGATTTCGAAATAACTCCATAGAGCCCTCCTTTTGCTGAACAGATAAAATTATGCCCGGTATCCCATTCCCCGGACAGTGCGGATCAGCACAGGCTCCTGTGGATCGTTCTCAATCTTTTGCCGGAGTCTTTTGATGTAAACCGTCAACGTATTGTCATTGACATACTCTCCGGCGGCATCCCATATCTCCTCCAGCAGCTTATTTCTCGTGAGTACAATTCCCTTATTGTTGATAAATATCAGAAGCAAACGGTACTCCAGAGCAGACAGAATGATCTCCTGTCCGTTTTTTGTCACAGTGCCCCCCAGAGTATCCACCCGGACATCCCCCAGCTCCAACACAGCCTGTGTCCTTCCGCAACGCCGCAAAACACCCTTCATACGGGATATCAGCTCCCTTGGCCGGAAGGGCTTGCTGATATAATCGTCCGCCCCCATATCCAGTCCCGTTACTGTACTGTACTCATCACCGGAGGCCGTCAGAAAGATCACCGGAATCTCTGTATTTGCCTTGACCGCCGCACATACAGCAAATCCGTTGCCATCCTGTAACGACACGTCTAACAGCACCAGATCGATCTCCTGTCCATGCTCCTCGATCTGCTCCAATGCATCCTTCTGTCCCGAGACAGCCTTTACCCGAAAGCCTTCCTCCTGTAAAAAAAGACTAAGATTTTTTACGATTTCCTTATCATCCTCTACCAGCAAAATGTTTGTCATGCGTCTTGTTAATTCTCCATTTCAATATAATTATCCCCATGTGGCGTTCCGTGATACAATGCAACTCCATACACTGCTGCACAGATCATCACAAGCAATAAAAGTACACTAGCTACAATCTTCTTCGAATTATCTTTTCTCTTCATAATAAATCACTGCCTTTCGAATCCCTTATAAACCAAGTCGCATCATTTAAGATGCTTTAACACCTGACCAGATGCCGTCATCCTGCAACAACACAAGAATAACAGACAGATCTTTCGAAATCCGAAGCTTTTTCTTAAGAAAAGATTATTTTTTTCTGACATTGACATTATAACGCAACTTCTACGGCTTATGTACTCAATCTTACTAAAGCAATCAATGAAGAAGCCGCACGAATGCAGCCACACTATGCCATCTCATTATAATGTGCATAAATTCCATTTATCGCCAGAAGCTCCTCGTGCGTTCCCCTCTCCACAATTCCGGTATCTGCCACCACCAGGATCTCATCCGCATTTCGTATGGTGGACAAACGATGTGCTATCGTGATCGTGGTTCTGTTTTTTGCAAGCTCCTCCAGACTGTGCTGGATCCAGCGTTCACTTTCATTATCAAGGGCACTGGTGGCCTCATCCAGGATCAGGATCGGCGGATTCTTCAAAAAGACACGGGCAATGGAAATCCGTTGCTTCTGCCCCCCGGACAGACGTGTTCCACGCTCTCCCACAAAGCTGTCATAACCATCCGGCAGCGACATAATAAAGTCGTGAATATTTGCCTTTCTGGCAGCATCCTCAATCTCCTTCATAGAGGCCCCCGGCTTACCGTATGCAATATTCTCCCGGATCGTACCACAGAACAGATAAACATCCTGCTGCACCAGACCAATCTGATTCCGAAGACTTTCCAGTGTCAGTTCCCGGATATCCTGTCCATCAATACGGACACTTCCTCCCGTCACATCGTAAAACCTCGGAAGCAGAGAGCATATCGTGGTCTTGCCGCTGCCGGAAGGTCCCACCAGAGCCACCGATTTTCCCGCCTCAATCTGAAAGGATACATTAGAAAGCACCAGCGTGTCATCATCGCTGTAATGAAAAGATACCTTGTCATATTCCACGGTTCCTTTGACATTTTCCAGAGGCTTTGCATCCGGGGCATCCACAATATCCGGCTCTGTCTCCACGACCGCCAGAAAACGCCGGAAACCTGACAATCCCTTCTGCATCATTTCCGTCAACTCCACCAGGATCTGGATCGGACTGATAAAAATGCCGATATACAGCGCATACATGGCAAGATCAGCCACCTCCATCTGACCTCTGGCAATGAGCCATCCGCCAAATACAAGAGTTACCAGATACATCAATCCCTGAAAAAATAAGTTGCCACTCATAAAGGAGCCCATACAACGGTAATTGGCATCCTTGGAACGCAGGAAGTTCTCATTGCTGCGCCCAAACTTCTCCCGTTCAATCTCCTCATTGGCAAAGGACTGCACCACACGGATACCCGCCAGCGTATCCTGCAGACTGGAATTGATCTCCCCGATCTTCTGCCGGTTATCCATAAAAGTTGCCTGCATTCTCCGATTCTGACTGTACGAAAAAAGAACCATAAAAAAGACAAGCACCAAAAGCGGGACAGCCAGCCGCCAGTTGATCAAAAATAAAAAGACAAAGGAACCAATGATCTTGATCAAAGAAATAAATAAATTCTCCGGACCGTGGTGTGCCATCTCGGAGATATCAAACAGATCTGACACCAGCTTACTCATCATCTGACCGGAATTATTCTGATCATAATAGGAGAAAGACAGCTTCTCATAATGGTCAAAAAGCTGCTGCCGCATATCCCGTTCCATATTGGCTCCCATCATATGTCCCTGATAGCTGACATAATATTTGCAAAGTCCCTGAATAATGTACATGAACAGCATAGCCAGACCAATGGGCAGCAATGCCTTTAATATGGCTGACGGCTCCCCCGCAAAAACGGTCCGGGTCATCGTCCGCAGGATCTGCGGATACGCCAGATCGATCAGACTGATCGCTGCTGCACAGATCAGATCTAAGAAAAATACCGCTTTGTACGGCGAATAATATGGTATGAATTTTTTTAATGTATGCACGTATGTCACCTCGTTTTTATATAATTATGAATTATCTTAAGAAAATCGCAGGCATTGTTGAAATGCCGGTTCCATTCTCTCTATTTCTCCTCTATTGATTCCATATTTTTTAGCCAAATCAATCCAGTTTTCACAAACTATTTTCGAGATTTCTTTCACAATTTTTTTTGCATCCTTTTGAGATACACCAAAATAATCCGCTGAATCAATTGCCAAATCAAAATCTATATCTGAATCACTTTCATTTACATTTAATGACAGATCATCTCCATATATATCAGGATTTACATCATATAAAGGTGACAATCGCCATCCGCCCTGTTTTATGATAAATCCGTGATTTCTAAAATGATCGTCTGTATTCGATACTGCCATATTTAACACAATTCTTTTCCACAATTGCAGTAAATCTTCCCGCGGAGATGCACCATTTGCCTTTAGAAAAGAAGCAATTTCCAAATAACTGCTTCCATCTACAGCAGAAGCTCCATCATTCTTTCCTAACATCGTCATTGCTGACGAAAAGTGTATCCTCTGCTCTCCTTGCCGGTCGAATCTTTTTACCAAATAGGTACTTCCAAGCTTAGAAAATTTTTCCAATCCAGCCTCCGGAACATCAAGACCACACATTTGAGCCAAATCATGCACAACCATCTCCCAGGCCCCCATATTCCACTCATCATTCCGTGATGGAAATTTAGCAATCCATAAAGAACCATCCGGCGCTTTGACTGTTGCTTTCGGCCTGGCTCCTCCTAATGATGATCCTGGAGCAATCAGTTGTTTCAACCACTTCTCCTCCAAACCGCTATCGTCCTTTTCGAAAGCAACAGACGCCTGTTCCAATTTTCGCAAAGACGTCCACGGTGGAGTCGCAAGTAATTCATCATCAGACAAAAAATCACCCTGTGCTTCTGTCTTAAACCGAAGACCGCCCATTCTGAATTGATCATATACCCCAAGTAAATAATCGCTCTCCAACAACCTCCTAGGTTTAACTCCTTCTTTTTTGGCACGAATCATCTCTCTTCGCTTCATTAGTACCCTTCCCCAACGATCCGGGCAAGAATCAGCAAACACTCCAAATATATTTTTTCCATCACCAATATACTGTCTTCCTCTGTACAAATGCAAATCCGGATCTATCAGTAAGGCATTTGCCTGCGAAATCCATTTTTGATCATATTCAAAGGAATATATCTCCCTTCCCTTTTCCGGTGATACATACAAACGACCTATTAGTTCATTATGATATGGAAAAAAATCCGCATACACATATATCGTTTTCCCTTTCATTTCCCATCACTCCGTTTCGAAGCCCGTTTTCTAATAGGCAAATTTAAATCCTGCAGTTTTCGCCCCAGTTCATCATCCTTTGCTACCAGCAGCAAATCCTTATCCATATAATTCAACGCGTGAAGCACTGCCGCATAGCATCCTATTGCCACAGATGATGCTCCCTTCTCAATAGAACACAAAGTCGCCCTGCTGATACCGGCCCGTTCCGCCACTAATTCCGAGGAAAGCCTTCTACGCAATCGTGCATATTTAATCTGAGTCCCCATCTGTTCTAAAATTTCCTCTGTCTCTGGTAATAATACGACTGATTTTTTCGGCATATATCCACCTCCATAACGTATATAATATAATACATTATCTCATCTTTTGTCAATTTCTATTTACATTATAACAAAAAGCAGTGAATTGATTACAAATTATACTAACCAAATCACTGCTCATTAAATATTTTATGATGCAAGGAACAAAATACCTTTTGATCCCAACACCATTTTATGTCATTAGAAACTTCTCCCTCTATGACATCCGGTTTACTGTCTTATATTTATACAACATCTCCGCATGATTCTGCTCCTCGACCTGGATATCTGCCAGCAGCTTACGCACTCCCGGCTCCCCAAACACGAAAACATCCGTATTATATTCCGAAGAAACCAGCTTTTCTGTACCAATGCAGTCAGTCGCCAGAAAACAGTCATCTGTTTTGTCCTGTGAATTATCATCGGACATATAGGTTGCTTTCGGTGAATAGTCCTTTCCCTTGCTGTCGTTGCAGTCACATTCCGGCACTGTGCCGTTCAACACCTGATCAAGGGAATCATAATGCTTCTGCTCCTCCTTCTGAATTGTCTGGAACAGATTCTTTAGCTCCGGGTCCTTTGCCTGCTCACTGTATTTCTGATACTTCTGTGCACAAGTTTTTTCCTGAGACTGCAGATCCTTTAATGCTGCTGTTTCTTTTTCCGTTAATACCATTTTACTTTCCTGCCTTTCCTAAATTTTCCTTTTGACAGTCATAGTATCTGCGGATACTTCAAAAATATTCATAAATACCATTCATTTTTTAATTCACGCAAACATTGTGTCGTTCGCATTGCGTGTAATTCAAATTTGACTTTATCCACGGATTATCTTAAACTATCTGTGAATATACAAAAAAACGCCGGAATACCAGAAGAAGACCATCCGAACTCTTCTTCTCACAGGCGATACAGAAATGAGGTATCTATGCGATTACGAAATATCCCCGGCTCACAGGAGCGCATATTAGAAAACAAATACACGATACAGACCGACGGTGCTGACGGTGCCGATTACAGGGGCAAATGGGCAAAGGAATTCTTCCACAATGATCATCCGGTTCACATCGAGGTCGGCATGGGCAAGGGCAAGTTTATTTTGGAGATGGCCCGACAGAATCCCGATATCAACTATATCGGCATCGAGAAATATTCCAGCGTGCTTGTCCGGGCACTGGATCACCGGGAGGAACTGGAAAGTGACAATCTTCTGTTCCTTCGAATGGATGCGGAAGACATTGATCAATATTTTGCACCGGGCGAGGTTGCCAAAATATATCTGAACTTCTCCGATCCATGGCCAAAAGACCGGCACGCAAAACGCCGCCTGACCTCCCGTCAGTTTCTGGAGCGGTATGACCGATTTTTGGTACAGGATGGAAGCATTCAATTTAAGACAGACAACCGTTCTCTCTTTGACTTCTCTCTGGAAGAGATCAAGGACACCGGCTGGATTCTGGATGAATGCAGCTTTGATCTGCACTCAGACGGCCCGGCTCCAAACAATGTTATGACAGAGTACGAGGAGAAGTTTTTCCGAAAGGGCAACCCGATCTGCCGTCTGGTATGTCACCGAAATCCCGGACAGACTGATTATTCCGAAAAGAAATAAACTATAACCTTTTTTTAATAAAGAAATTTGTTACATTAAATAGAATTGATTTGCAAACTACAGATCTCAACGTCAAAAGGAGGAATTTATTATGGCTCAAGCATGTATTTTTTTAGCAACCGGTTACGAGGAAGTGGAAATGCTGACGGTAGTTGATATGCTCCGCCGCGCAAAAATTTCGATCGATATGGTTTCCATTACCGACCAGAAGGAAGTCACCAGTTCCCACAATGTAACGATCACCGCAGACAAGACATTGAGCGAAGCAAACTTTGATGAAGCAGAAATGCTGATCCTTCCGGGCGGCATCCCCGGCACCCCAAACCTTCGTGCCTGTGATCTCCTCTGTGAAAAGCTCAAAGAATTTGCTGCAAACGGCAAAAAAGTCGCTGCTGTCTGTGCGGCACCGACCGTTCTCGGAGAGCTTGGCATTCTTGCCGGCAAAAAAGCAACCTGCTACCCATCCTTTGCCGATAAGCTTGCTACCGGCGATTATGTGAAGCAGCCGGTTGTCACAGACGGCAATGTGATCACCAGCCGCGGCATGGGCACCTGTATCGAATTTGCCGGAGCCATCATCGAAGCCCTGAAGGACAAGGCCACAGCCGATGCTGTGAAAGAAGCGATCATTTATAATGACGTGTATTGATGATTGAAACCGAAGATAGGACAGAGATAAGTTTTATACAAAAGCCACCCGCTGTCCATCCGCTTCTGCTTCTCCTAACAGATATAAAAATGCAACATCCACTGCAGACGCCAGCTCTATTCCCCTTCAAACTCCCGGTTCCACATCCGGGTATCCAGAATCTCCTCATAAGCGTCTGCTGCCGCATCATACTCTGCCTCTTCCTCGATATCCTCCATCTCAAAATCATCATTTCCCAGATCGATCAGACGGAATACATAATATTCTGTAACATTTTCCACATCTGCCGGAATAACTGCTGCATAGAGTCTGCCATCCACTTCATAGATCTCGTCCACATAAAAATCCTTCTCCAGACCATCCTCATCTGTCAGTGTTACCATTGTCTCCTCAAATCCATAACTGCTTTCTTTCTCTGCCATATTAACCCTCTTTTCTGTTGCTATAATGATTTCTTTTAAAAATTAAACCCATTTTTAATAACTCAAGATGCGTTTTGCAACAATTTCATTGTACACGTTTTCCGACACCGGCTCAAGGTGTTTTTCATTTACTTGTGCCGAATTCCACACAAAAAGAACACACGTCGTTCACGCCATATATGAACCGTTCACGCAAATATTCTCATTTACTTGATTTATCCCATATAATCATATAATAAAGAAGAATTTTATTTTGAGTTTATACAAGGAGGATACGATATGAATAAAAAAAATATACCAAAATATTTCCCGGGCTTGTTCTTCCCTGCACTGGTGCTTTTATTACTTACGATCACCATAAATGTACCCACTGCATTTGCGGCTGCATCAGAGGAGGAAATTTCCGCTTTTGAAAAGCTGGATGGGATCTTTCAGGAGTACCTGCTCAAGGACTGTATCGATCCGAATAAATCAACTTACACCGACGACCAGCTTAAAGAGATGACGGATGATCTGCAGACCTATCTTGATCAGTGCGATATCACCACCACATATAAAGAGATGGAAGCCGTATCCCGCTACGTTGCAAACCGCGTGTCTTATAATCTGAACGATAAACGTTACAACCCAAAACACGGAACAGAACTCACATCAGATAACCCATATGATGTCTGGTCCTCCAAGAAGGCGGTGTGCGGCGGATATACTAATCTTTTAAACACTTTATTGGTATCCCGTGGCATTCCAAGCTTTGGACTGGTCACCAAAACCCATGCTTATAGCATTGCTTATAACAAGGATTCTGACTATTGGATCTATATTGATGCAACCGTATGTTCCAGAAATCGTTATGATCTGGAAAGAGACGACGATACAAGCGAGGTTCTGCCGGATGCAGAGGAGCTCTGGACCTCCGGCGGATATAACAGTGCCGGCTTCGATATGACGATACCGACAATGCTGCTGAACCGGGCCGCCTATATGGTATATTCCTGTGGCTACCTCGTAAAGGATGGCTTACGATATTCCTTCCATTGTAATGACAGCAGCTTCAATACTGACATGGATCTGGACACCTGGAAGGATATGACGGACTGGAATCTCACGCTGTTTGGGCCATGGGGTGACGATTATTCAAAGAATGTGAAAGTGACAGATATCGATGGGGTACCGGTTCACAAAGTCTATGACGGTTTTGCCGGAACAGATATCGAATCAGTAGATTTCAGTGAAGCTTCCATAAAAATGATTGTGTCGTTGTTCTCCTCCACGACAGGAACCTTCGAAGGATGTACTAAATTAAAAACTGTAACGCTTCCGGATACCGTTACACAATTTTATAGTCAAACCTTCAAAAACTGCACCGCATTGGAAGAGATCAATATACCCAAATCCATCCAGGTTATTCAACCTCAGGAATTCTTAGGATGTTCCTCCTTAAAGACCGTTGACTTCAGAGGCACCTCCGTAGTCAGGATCTGCGATGAGGCTTTTAAAGACTGTACCTCTCTCACCTCCGTATATTTGGGCGAACCTAAAAATCTTTCCATTGATGCTTATGCTTTTCAGGATTGTACGAATCTGGAAACCGTGGATTGCTCCAAAACAAATATTTCTTCTATAGAAAATTACGCATTTTACAACTGCTCCAAGCTGAAAAAGATCGATCTGTCGAGCAGTACCATGGAACAGACAGGACAAAGTATTTTCAGAGCATGTACCAGTCTGGAGGAAGTGATCCTGCCTAAGACCTTGAAAGAAATCAACTACCTGACATTTTCCGGAACAGCGATCAAAACGCTTGACCTGAGAGAAACTGCCATCACAAAAATCATTGATTCGGGCTGTGCAAATATGGATGCATTGAAAACGCTTTATTTACCGGCCACATTGGAAGAATTCGGTGATTATGCGTTTCTTGCCAAAAAAAGCAGCTCCGGCAGATTATATATCTATTCCAATATTCCGGAAGCGGATATCAATGCTATGGCAAACAAAGCAATCGGGGTCTGGTCCGGCCGCAGGATCAGTTTTCCAAAGGGCACCTACACCATAATCTATGACGGAAATGGTGCAACCGCAGGTACGATGGATACACAGACCTGTATGATTGATGGCTTTACATTTTCTCTTTCCAAAAACGCCTACACAATGGAAAACTACACCTTTACAGGCTGGAACACCATGTCGGACGGAAGTGGTACTTTTTATCGGGATGAGGCCAATATTTATCCACTGACAGAAACAGATCAGGCTGAAATCACCTTATATGCCATGTGGAAAGACAGTTCGGTCACAGACTACACTATCACATATTTTTTAAATGCAACGAATGTACAAAACGATAATCCGACAGCTTATACCAATAATTCAGATACCATCACGTTAAAGGATCCTATCCGGGAGGGCTATACTTTCCTCGGCTGGTTCTCTGATAAAGAATTGACACAACAGGTTACTGAGATTGCCAAAGGAAGCACCGGAGATATCACCCTCTATGCACATTGGAAACGGACAGATGCCTGTGAACACGAGTGGATCCAGACCGCTGTCATTGAACGGGCAACCTGTTCCCAGGAGGGAACTGCAACCCGCGCCTGCACAAAATGCGGCAAAAGTGAAGTAGTCTCTCTTCCGATCGATCCTGACTATCATTGGGAGAAAGAGGTTGTAAACAAAAAACCTGCTACGACAACCGAAGAAGGATACACAGGTGATACCATTTGTAAGGCCTGCAAGAAGGTCCTGCAGCAGGGGGAAGTCATTCCAAAGAAGGGAACTGCATCGGAGACACCGGCTGCATCCAATAAGCCTGACACTTCTAATACACCGGCTGCTTCCAATAAACCCGGCACTTCCAACACTCCGGCTGCTTCCAATGCACCGGCAGCCACAAAGAAGCCGTCTTCCTCCAATACACCATCCGCAACAAAAAAGCCATCTGCTTCCTCTGGTACACAGAATGCTTCCTCAGAGACTTCCATCAAAGCGTCTGCTCCAAAAGCCGTCAAGGGACTTCGTATTGTAAACCAAAAGCCGTTAAAGCTTATCATCACCTGGTTGCCGGAGACCACGGTCAAGGGATATGAAGTGCAGTACGCAATGAACAAGAAATTTACCAGGTCCTTAAAGAAAAAGACAGTAAAAACCACTTATTGTACTGTAAAAAAAGTAAAGCGATCCAAAACCTATTTCGTCCGCGTCCGTGCTTATAAGCTTCAGGGAACGAAAAAGATCTACAGCAAGTGGACGAAGGTTAAAAAGATTAAAGTGAAGAAATAAACAACACGGTCTGGCAGGTCTTTATATTTCGGAAGGCCTGCCAGCTTATTCGGCTAATTCTTCAACAGACTCCTTAATGATCTCGTAAGCCTTGTCGCAATCCTCTTCCGTCAGGATCAGTGGCGGCACCATACGAATGATATGTGCTCCGATGACTGTGATCAGAAGCTTTTTATCAAAACATTTATGCTTTACATCTACACCCTCACCAGATACACATCCAGACTCATGCCTTTTGAGGTGCGGACCCTTTTTAAATTAACAATGCTGTCCCTTCCTTTCTGTGCCTATACGCAGCAACCCCGCCAAGCATCTGTCTTTTAAACCGGCAATCTACCGATACAGATCGTCCAGCGTAAACAGGCAGACCTCATTCCGGTCAATCTCATCAAACCATTTCGTATATCCACTCAGCGAAAAGAATAAATATCTGGTTATGCGGTACTTTGCCGGAATCGCTTTACTTCTTCTGACCAGAGTTTCATAAATGGATCTGTCAATCTTTTCGTTTTTAAACTTGCATTCTCCCACAACCATCACCTTATCTATGGCGGACAGGCCTACCACATCAATATCCGCCTGCCGGGTTGTTTTACCTCCCTGCTCATCCACAAGCACCTCCGTCCCCCACCAGGTTCCGGTCTCTGTCAGAAAGCAGTTAAATTTCCCTGCGATTCCTTCTTTGAGTGTATAATATTGGCACATTTCTATGACACTACACGCCTTTGGAATAAATTCATACCAGAATTTAAACATGAAATCCTTTAAAACATATTTTGTCTTTCTTTTATTTTTTTCTTCTGTAATACAGCGTCTTTTTTCCACAAGCCCTACACTGATCAGCTTATTTAAAGAATATAATATCCGAAAATTCCTGCATCAGGAAGTTTCGTGTCTCATCATACAGATATCCATCGGTCCGGAAAAAAAGCTTCTTAATATTTTCATCTAAGCTCTTCTCCGGATCGATCATAGAAAGATATTTTGCAACACCGCCTGTTACACCGTAACAGATGGCCTTCTCCTCATTTGTATAAGATGGCACAAATAATGCAGACTCCAGATAATCAAATGCATCCAATTTGATCTGGGAATCCCGCCGTCCAAACAACGGACTTTTCTCACTGAGCACCTTATCCTCCATAAAGCTGAGTGCCGAACCGCAAAGAATAATATATAGATTCTTGTCAGCCCATTCATTATCAATGTACTTTTTGCTTTTTTATTCAAATTGATTTAATTCAAACCAATTTTAATCAAATCGGTTTGAATTAAATTTTACTCTCCTACAAATCCCCTGTCAAACAGAAAAACCCCCGGAGGACTCATAACCCCTCGCTTGCACCAACTGCGAAAACAGAATTTCCGGCTTATTCAGGGCATAATTTGAGCGCATATCGAAACAATTCGATATGCGCCCTTAAAAAGGTTTACTATATTATGTCCATATTATCTGTGAAAATTGCAGACTGACGGACATTTAACTTTCTGAATCATACAAAAATCCATTGATATATATTTCATAAGAAGCAAAGTCGATATGCTCATCACCATTCTCATCATATGGAATATACATATAATCGCTGACAGTTTCTCCTGCCTTCGGAGTCTCATATGACCAACATACACCAATTACATTTCCCCGTGCATCCTTATACAAGCAAACCAATTCTATACGTGCTTCTTTCGAATCATTATTCTTGATTTCATAATCAATCTGACTGTCTCCATATTCATCAACCGTTTTCCGACTGGTTACTGTAATTTTGGATGTTAAAGGGGAGCAAAACTCCTCTGTATATGTCTGATCTACCTTGATACTAATCTCACTCTTTGACAGATCTATTTTGTCTTTATTCTCACTAGAAGGAGATATCAGGTTATAATACAATCCGTTCTTTTCCAGGAAATATCCATCTGAAGATGATTGATCCGTATGTATCTCACCGTAGTCATCATATGTCAATGCATTTCCCTGTGCATCCTTCCATACAACTGTCACTTCAAAATAATTTACTGTGACATCATTATTATTGACCAATTTCAGCAGTATCTGACCCGTTGACAATTTCTGAAGACTTGCCTTCATATTACTTGCAAGCGCTTCATTATCCGCATCTGCCGATCCCGGAGTAACAACCGGAATGTCCGGTGTATAACTTTCTTCCGGCCGGGATGGATTCTCCGGTGCCGCTGTCTGCTCCGGTTCTTTCGTATCCTTCGGTGCCGCCGTCTGCTCCGGTTTCTTTGTGTCCTCCGGCAGCTCCGGCTCTACTGCTGCAGCGGCACGGTCATAGATCTCTACCTTTGTGATCGTATCATCATTTCCGAACAGGCCAACGTACTCATATCTCAGGAATTCTTTGGTCAGAGCTACTTCCTCTCCACTTGGACATTTCAGCTCATCATGCCAGTTATAAGCGGATGCAGCACCACCGTTTTCCAATGTCACACGGATGACAGGATCTGTCATTCCCTTAATGATCTGTGACAGCTCATTGGATGCTCCGATAAAATTGTCACTGTATTTGTTCATAAGCTCAAGACCACACTTATAGCTGCCGATCCTTACCTTGATGTTTGTGAGACTCTCATTCACGGAGTTGGATCCGCCGTCTCCCTGCTCGTGATCCCTGGATGATGGATAGGTATCCGGCCCTCCCCATCCTGTTATGCTTCCGACAAACTGATAAACCACTCTCGGCTTAACCGGTGACGCTGTATCGTTCGGCTTCTCTGTCTTGACCGGTGCCTTTGTCACTTCCGGCTTCTCTGTCTTAACCGGGGTCTTTGTCTCCTCCGGCTTCTCTGTCTTAACCGGGGCTTTTGTCTCCTCCGGCTTCTCTGTCTTAGCCGGTGCTTTTGTCTCCTCCGGCTTCTCTGTCTTAACCGGGGTCTTTGTCTCCTCCGGCTCCTCTGTCTTAGCCGGTGCTTTTGTCTCCTCCGGCTCCTCTGTCTTAACCGGTGTCTTTGTCACTTCCGGTGCGTCCGTCTTTCCCGGTACATTTGTTCCATATGGCCTGCCGGTTCCTGCCGGATTCTTTGTGTTGGACGGAGCATTTGTCTTTCTTACCGGTGCCGTCGCTGCCGGTGCCTTTGTGGCAGTCGGTGTCTTTGTCTGTGTTACAGGCCAGAATTCCTCCGGCTCTGTTGTTTTTCCTTTAACGGTTACACTACATGAATATTTCTTTTTCTTAATCTTGGCTCTTATTTTCGCTTTTCCCACGCTCACAGCCATAACCTTACCGGTACTGCTCACCATGGCAACGCTTTCATTGCTGGATGACCACCTTGCCTTTTTGCCGGTACCCTTAAGCTTCAGCTTCACGCTTTTACCTACAGTCAATGTCACCTTTTTCTTGTTCAGTTTAATTTTGGCTTTTGCCTCGCCTTTCATAGGAGCCCCTCCAACAACACCGGTCAACGCCAGCACCATACTGAGAGTCACTGCGATTGCCTTATAACCCTTCTTCATAAATAGTTCCTCCTTATGTTTTCCTATCATAAAACAAGCTGCAAATATAGTGTATCACACACATGGTTTTATTTTCTTTCCGTTTTTTTCACTTTTTCCGCCTTGCATTTTCTTCCGCCATCATATAATATATTCTTTGCCGAACAAACATTCTGTAATCTGTTTAAGAATGTTGTGAAACTTAACTTTCACACGGTGACTTTGTTCCTGCAGTCCAAATTTTAAGGACTCGGAAAGGATTAAAATTTATTATGAGACATAAGCGATTGACTTTATATATATTCCTGTGGGGTATGCTGGCGGCACTGGTTCCTGTGGGACTTGTATTTCTCTTTCTGGGAGCACCGCGGGATTTTTTTGCCCCGGCAGTCTGCGTAGGACTTCTTTTTATGATCTTCTGCCTTTGCAAGATCCACTCTCTGTTTCGTTCCCGGAGCCGCTATATTCGCGGGGACTGGTCACTGACCGATCTGGACGATATCTCCGGTGCGGATTTTGAAGCTCTGACCTGCGACATTCTTGCCTCCAACGGTTTTGAGCTGGCAGAGAACACGAAGGCAAGCGGCGATTTCGGCGTAGATGTTCTTGCTTACCGGGACGGAATTTCCTTTGCGATCCAGTGCAAGCGATACAACTACGACGTGGGCATCGAAGCTGTCCAGCAGGTATATGCGGGACGCGCATTTTATGAATGTCATGTCGCAATGGTTCTGACCAATCAATATTTTACCCCTGCCGCCCGTAAGCTGGCAGACAAGATCGGGGTTGTTCTCTGGGATCGCGATATGCTGGAGAAGATGCTATAGGAAAGGAGGGATCCCGTGCACTGCGTTAAAATTTCTGTGCGTAATCTCGTAGAGTTTATTCTGCGAAGCGGCGATATTGTTGCGTCCGAAAGTGGTCTGGCGGATCCCGACGCCATGCAGGAGGGTACCCGGATCCACAAAAAGCTTCAGAAACGCATGGGCTCCACCTATCTGGCCGAGGTTCCCTTAGACATTACCGTACCTGTAACCTATGATGGGGTTTCCCTTGAAATTACTGTGGAGGGGCGCGCCGACGGCATTTTCCCGGCAAAAGACGGAAGTGGCATGACCATTGACGAGATCAAGGGAATTTACCGTCATGTCTCCCGTCTGAAGGAACCGGTTCTGGTCCACAAGGCACAGGCCATGTGCTACGGCTATATCTACGCAAAGAAAAACAAGCTCAAGAATATCGGTATCCGGATGACATACTGCCATATTCCCACAGAGGAGGTGCGCATCTTTGAGGAACGCATTTCCTTCCGGAAGATTGAGAACTGGTTTCTGGATCTGGTACAGGAGTATGCCAAATGGGCTGCCTGGGAGATCAAATGGCAGGAGGAGCGCAACCGCACGATCCGGAGCTTACGCTTTCCCTTTGATTACCGGGAGGGACAGCAGACTCTCGTGAAGGGTGTTTATCAAAGTATTCTTCGGAAGAAACGTCTCTACATCGAAGCACCTACCGGAGTAGGTAAAACTATCTCCACTGTGTTTCCTGCCGTCAAATCCATTGGCGAGGGAATCACCGAAAAAATCTTTTATCTTACTGCCAAGACCATTACCCGGACCGTTGCCCAGGAGTCCTTTACTCTCCTTGCGGCACAGGGCATGCGGCTCAAATTTATCACATTGACCGCCAAAGAAAAAATCTGCATTTTAGATAAGCCCCAGTGCAACCCTCAGGCATGCCCCAGAGCTTTGGGTCATTTTGACCGGGTCAATGATGCCGTGTATGATCTGTTGACCCAGGAGGATTCCATCTCCCGTGATATGATCCTCTCCTATGCTGAGAAGCATAATGTCTGTCCCTTTGAAATGAGCCTGGATGTGAGTACATGGTGCGATGCCATCATCGGTGACTACAATTACGCCTTTGATCCCACGGCATGCCTGAAACGTTTCTTTGCCCAGGAGACAGAAAATCCCTATATATTCCTGATCGACGAGGCACACAATCTGGTGGACCGCGCCCGTGAAATGTACTCTTCTACGCTGATCAAGGAGGATTTTCTCAAGATCAAAAAGATCATGACCACTCACTCCCGCAAAATTGCCCGCAGTCTGGAACGCTGTAACAAAGAGCTTCTGGAGTTAAAACGGGAATGCGAAGAACGAAAAATTTATGATTCCATTGAGATTGAACCATTTGTAATGAAGGCGCTGCGCCTCTCCTCCCTGTTAGAAGAATATCTTCACAGCCGGACGGACTCCGGAGATTATACAGCACTCCCCGACATTACACCGGGGGATCCGGCTGCGCTGCCTCTGGACAGTGATTCCAGAGAGGATGTTCTGGCATTTTATTTTGAGCTGCGCTTTTTTCTGTCCATTTACGAAACATTAGATGAAAAATATATTATTTACGGGGACTACGATCCTGCCGGAGCATTTTATCTCCATCTGCAGTGTATGGACCCCTCCGGCAATCTGGACAGTTACCTGAAACGGGGACGCTGCGCCGTCTTTTTTTCGGCAACCCTGCTTCCGGTACAGTACTACCGGGATCAGCTGGCAGGACGGGAGGATGACTATGCCATTTACGCTCCCTCCCCGTTTTCCTCCTCCAACCGCCTTCTGATGATCGCAAGGGACGTAAGCACGAAATATACCCGACGCACCCCGGCAGAATATCAGCGCATCAGCGATTATATTTTACGTTTCATCCAGGCAAAAACGGGAAATTATCTGATCTTTTTTCCTTCTTACCGTATGCTGGAGGACATCCGGAGTTATATCGAAAGCTCCTCCTACTGTCAGGAATGTGTCAATGTTTATGTTCAGGAAACTTCCATGAGTGAAACGGAACGGGAGGAGTTCCTGTCCCATTTTGAGGACACACCGACAAAAACCACCATCGGTCTGTGTGTAATGGGCGGAATCTTCGGCGAAGGGATTGATCTTAAGGACAGCCGGCTGATCGGTGCAGTGATCGCAGGAACCGGGCTGCCTATGGTATGTACACAAAATGAACTTTTCCGGAATTATTTTGACGAAAAAAAGGGTACCGGCTTTAACTACGCGTACCAGTACCCGGGTATGAATAAAGTCCTGCAGGCCGCCGGTCGTGTGATCCGTACCGATTCTGACCGGGGTGCCATCCTTTTGCTGGATGAACGCTTCCTGCAAAACAGTTATCAGTCCTTATTTCCAAGAGAATGGTTCCCTTATGATGTCGTCACCGCAGACTCTATGGGAAAATATCTGTCCGATTTTTGGGATAGATAGTCAGTTTTCCTCATATGTCTGTCCAAAAATATCTCCCCGGATCACATAGATATCTGTCAGATCATCGGGACGCACCGCCATATAATCTCCCTTTCGGCCAAGGAAATATTCATGGCTTTTCCCCACCGGGAAAATCTTTGTTCGTTTTTCCAGACGGCGGGCATAAATTCCGGCCTCCTGCTTCGGATAACATAAACGGGCATACTCATCAATGCTGATAAAGTCCTGCTCCGGCAGCTTCTGAAGCTCCGGCCAGAAGTCCATCATCTGCGTAAATACATCCAGCGGCTCATTGGTAGTTTCATAGCTGTTTTCAAACTTCTGACGCTCAATATCGTAAATCTCGCCCTTACAGCCAATCATAATATATGTATCCTCTGCCGCTGTAATCTCCAGCCCGGACTCATTTTCCAATGAACGGATCCACAAGGTTGTTCCCGCCGGAGACACGTCCGTTGTTTTGACGTAAGCCCACGCCACCCGTTTCTTACGATAATATTCAAATGACTTAATTTCCTCTGTATGGGCTTCCCCATACTCCCTCGCATCGATCCAATCACAGTCCCGAAAATAGGACTCTGCCTGATTCATCAGATATTCAATGGTTTTCTCCGTCCCCTGTGCTTCCATCTGCAGCTTGAGTATCACCGATGATACCCGTACACTGGCACAGGACACATCTCCCCGGATCAGCCCAAAGTCCGGCATCAGATAATCCAGAAATTCCAGCGGACGCACCCGTTTCGTATCACTCAAAAACAGCAGACATTTCTCCTCATGTTCTCCCCACAAAAGCAGCAGAAAATGATTGCCCGATGTACGGAGCATATCCAGCTTTTCCTGCAGCCATCCATTATCCCACACCGCATTCTCCTGTTCCGTTTCCGAATGCTTCAAGAACTGCGCTGCCTGCTCCTCCGAAATCTGTGCCGCCACCAGCTTCTCATCCTGATCCCTGCAGCAGATCTCCGCCTGTGGAAGCATATGATGTCCCATATCCGGTACATACTTCCATTTTGTGTTTTTCTCTTCTCCCATTACTCCTCCTGTTTCTCCCATATCTGCCCTGCAAAACTGCGAAAGCTTCGGTTTACATGGGTAAAGCGTAAGGTAAGGAATCCATCCTTAATCTCAACAATCTTAGCATAAATCTCCGTAAATAATGCCCTGCCGTCATCCCCGGCGGCAAATATTTCCACATCCATCCCTATCCGTAGATCATATTCCTCTTTTTCGTCCATCTGTACCACAGCACGCTTGTACGAAAAACGGCACAGTCTTCCGGTGACACAGATATCCTGTATCAGTTTACCTTCAATAGGATACATATTAAACAGCACCCATCTGTCTACCAAATGAAGTACATCATTTCTCTGTTCCCTGATCTGGCAATTATAACTGCCCCGGATGGACCGGATCTCACACACCGTAATAGGATACTGCATTCCCTTTGCCTGAATCTCCTGCTGGGAGGAAATCTCCACCGGTGCATTAATATGGCTCAGACAATCTCTGGATGCCAAAACCTGCCCGCCTACACTAAAGCTTTCGATCCGGGAACATTCATTGACCACGCTGCCGATCACATTGTACCTCATCAGCTGCTCGGAACCCACATTCCCGATAAATGCCTCTCCCCGGTGAATGGCAATTCCAATTTCCATCAGTGGATATCCGTTCCGGGTGCAGTATTCATTGACCTGTTCCATATTGTTCTGCATCTTGATCGCTGCCGCAATGGCATTTTCCGTCTGATGCTCCGAAGCGATCGGTGCTCCAAAGACCGCCAGGATCGAATCTCCCAGATACTCGATCACCGTCCCTTTATGCTCCGTCAGTGCCGGAAGCATACATTGAAAAAAGTAATTCAACACATCCGTGACCTTCTCCGGCGACAATCCCTCGGAAATAGAGGTAAATCCTCTGAGATCCGCCATCATAACTGTCAGCTCCCGCTTTTTGCCACCGATAGCGGCCCCCTCCGGATGCTCCAGGATCTCATTGAAAATATCATCGGAAAAGTACTGCCCAAATACCTGACGAAGCAGACTGTTCCTTGCTTCCAACTGGCGGTTCAGCTTTACGATCTCCTCCTGTTCCCGCAGGTGGTTTGCCTGTTGTACCAAAAGCTTTTCGTAATTTTTCGTCACATCATGCTGCCATGCCGTCTGCTCAATACGCATGATCCCTTCTCTGGAAAACGGTTTATGTAAAACTACTGTCGCTCCCCATGAATAGCACTCCCGATCAAGCTGCTTTGTTCTCGCCTCTGTCATAAAAAATAACGGAACACCCGCCAGATCCTTCTGCTTTTTAATATAGGATACTGTAGCAAAGTCCTCTTTTTGGGACATACCATAATCCACCACAATCAAGGACGGTGCTTCTCTCCATTCCTGACTTGCCTTTTCCACAAGCCGCCTCTCCTCTATGGATCTTTGTACCGCCTCCAGAGACAGCTTGCAGACTGCTCTCATGCCACCCGTGGAATTAATCCTGCGCTGAGCTTCTATCATTTCCTGACGGTCATTGCCGATCACCCATATATTTCTCCCCATATAATCCTCATTTCTACCATCAAAGCTATTTACCTTTCCTCAAGCAAATAGCAGTTATCGACGTCTGGAGGAATGCCAACCTCCCGTTCCGGAAGAAGAGCTTCCTGTCCGGATTCCAATTTCTTTACACCGGTCACATAAAGTACCTGTCCGGATCGATGCTCCGCAGCGCACACATGAAAGCCTTGCGGTCTCCATCTTCGGTATCTCCAGATACTCCTGCGAGATCAGCTGTTCGATCACCTTCCGGGGTACACCGGTCTCCCGTTCGATCACAAACGCCGGCTTTGCCCCGTTTCTTTGAAGAAAATTGCGTACCGTCCGGAGATAATCATAATTTTCTTTGCCACATTCTTTACAACGGTATACTCCCTGAGAGATTTTCTCCAGCTTCCCGCCACAATATTTACACTCTGTGGGAATGCCGCTTGATCCCAGAAATGAAGATCTTTTTTTTCGGATTCCCGTTGTACTGTGCTGTTTTGGGTCCGGCTTCTCCTGCGGCTCCGATTTGGTCACATTCTCTGTTTTTGATGTTTCCTGTTCCTTGGGCGGCTCCGGCTTTGCGCTATGCTGTTCTGATCCTTTCCCTGCCTGTCTATCCCTGTTCTGTCCGCTATTTGGTACAGTTATATTTCCTGCAACCTCCTTCGGTCCCATCAAAAGTGATCTGAGACGATGCTTCAATTCCTCGATTGCTTCCTTCGGCCGGTTGGCACAACGAATCGTCTGCACATTATTCAGATAAAACCGAAACATATCTGTCATTACGCTGTCATCAATCTGAAACGGCACAATAGTTTTCCGGTAATAAATGGCACTGTCAATCTCCTTTTCCACCCAGATTGACTGCTGGGATGCCTGGGAAAGAACCAGCAAAAATATCTCGCAATCCCGGATCGCTTTTGGAATCTCTCTGGCATAATTTGAACCCGCCGGTATCATATCCGGTGCGATCCAATATGAAATCCCCATTTTCTCCAGCATCTGTGTCATTTTTTTTATGTATCGCTCATCCTTTGAGCTGTAACTGATAAAAACGGATTTTCCCATACCCAATCTATCCCCCTACATCAGATTTCGTCAACCGCTACCCGGTTGCGTCCAGCCGTTTTTGCTTCATAAAGCTTCTCATCCACACCCTTTACATTCTCCTCCGGTGACAAATGGGAATCCAGTGCCTTCACACCAAAGGACATAGTCACGCGGATCGGCACATCTTCAAAATAACAGATGGAAGACTCTACCTTTTTGCGGACATTCTCAGCAAAAGCTGCCGCCTGGGACACGGCACACTCCTTTAAAAGGATCACAAACTCCTCGCCGCCCCAGCGGATCACCTCACCGGATGTTCCCGCCATATTTCTGAGAATAGAAGCAATGCATTTCAATACAACATCTCCTGCATTATGTCCATAGGTATCATTGACACGTTTAAAGAAATCAATGTCTGCCATCACAATGGAACAGGATTGTTTCAACAAATAAGGATGGACATTCTTTTCATAATATTCATAGTATCCCCGGCGGTTTTTCAACCCCGTCAACTGATCAAGCTGCGATTCACTGTACAAAATCTGGGACTCCAGTGTTTTGCCACAAAAAACAGCCGCCATTGCAAGTCGCTTTTCATCCCGGTCATCAAAATACCAATATCCCTGATCATCCATTTTATTGATCGCCTGATATGCCCCGATCACATCCCCCTTGGAGTTCGTCACCGGAATACAGAGAATGGATCTGGTCTGGTATCCCGTCTCTTTGTCCACCTCCTGATTAAACCGGTCATCCTGATAAGGATCGTTGATCAGAATCGTCTCATTGCCGGCTATCGAGGCTCCCACGATACCGCTTCCCTCCGGAACCACGATACGGGGACTGTCAAGCGCTACCAGTGTCCAATACTCTTTCTTGGCTCTGTCCCAGTACCAGAAGGAGGCTCTTTCCGAATTGGCAAGAGTACGCCCAAGTTCTGTCAAAAGCAGGATCGTAGACCCGAAATCCTTCGTATCTACCATCTCATTCATAAAGAAAAATATCTTTTCTAATAGTTCCTCTGCATTTAATACCCGCCTATTCTCCATATAAGCCTCCTATATCTGTCAAGTATTCTAATGATATCCTTTGTGCTTCCGGCTGCGGTGTCTCGATCAGCACCGAACAGTTACTAAAATATGTATCATAATAATCAAAAAACTGGCTCCATATGATCTTGCCTGTGCCTAAAGCCAGGTGAAGATCATGCTTGAGATCATTATCGTTAATATGTATATGCTTCATATACGGTGCCAGCTGGCGGATCCAGACTGCCATCGGAAATCCATAGATCACAGCGTGGGCATAATCAAAACAGACACCGTAATTAGGAAAATCCATGAGCCTCTCTGAAATCCTCACCAGAATATCCGGGGAAGCATCAAACATATTTTCCAGATAAATCTCTATGTCCGGAAAATCGGCCAGAAGTATTTTCAGATAATCTGCCGTCATATCAATGGCCCGGATATCATATTCTCTGGAGGAAAGCATCGGATTGACATTGGTGTGAAATACCACACCCTTCACCTGCAGCTTTCTTGCAATCTCCATGCTCTGGCGCATCCGCCTCTGCGATACCTCCCGGACCAGCGGATCCTGACTGAATACCGTCACATCCAGAAATGCACCGTGCATAGTACTCCCCTCCGGAAGTCCCGCTTCCAGATAAGTATCTATGATCTCCTGCTGTCTTTCCGGATTCTCTAACAACTCCGGATCAAAGAAATCGTTGATCTCAAATCCAACCCCATACTCTCTGCTCAGTGCCATATGCTCCCGAAGTGTCTCCACTCTGGAAACAACCAAATATTTTCCCATAACGTTCCCCATTTCTCTTGCTGCACTTTTACTTTAACCTTCTTAAGATCTCCAGAACATATTTCCAGGTTCTGCGTACACTTTCCACATTCATAGACTCTTTTGGTGTATGAATATCATCCATATCCGGACCAAAAGATACACAGTCCAGTCCCGGCAGCTTTCCGGCAAACAGGCCACATTCCACTCCGGCATGAAGTGCCTCTACCACCGGCTTCTCTCCATACTGCTCCTGATAGATCTGTATCATCAGATCCCTCAGCGGGGAATCCTGCCGGTACTCCCATGCCGGATATGCCCCGGTGCATGTAACACTTCCTCCCAAAGCCTCCATCAGACATTGTATTCTCTGTACCAGTTCTTCCTTCTCGGAGCCAATGCTGCTTCTGACAGAAAAGGAGAAGGACACCTCTTCCTGCTTCGTGATCATAATACCAAGGTTTAACGAGGTCTGCACCAGTCCCGGAATATCAAAGCTCATCCTCTGAATCCCGCCCGGCAGATTTACCAGTGCAGCGATCACCCGGTCTGTGTCCCGGCTCGTCATAGCCTTCTGTCCCGTTTTGACCCCTTGTCTTTCCCATAATATGTCAATATCCGGATCCGTTTGTCTATACTCATTCCGGTACATCTCCCTCAGACCGTCTATGATCCTGCTGTAATCTCCCGATTCACACACAAGCTCTGCCACAGCCTCCCTCGGTATGGCATTGTCCTTCATGCCTCCATCCAGCCGAAGCAACCGGAAGTTCCCTGCCTCCTTCAACGCATAGAGTGTCCTGCCCAGCAGACGGCATGCATTACCACGCCCCTTATCGATCTCGACACCGGAATGACCGCCCTGCAAGCCTGTTATGGTAAGTCTTATCACTTCTCCGCCCGCAGTCTCCCAGACTACCGGCAGATGCGCCTCTGTGGTGACACCCCCGGCACAGCTTACCAGCAAATGTCCCTCATCCTCCGAATCGAGATTCAGCATGATCCGCGAATGAAGATCAGAGCAGTCCATGGCTGCCGCCCCCAGCATACCAATCTCCTCGTCTACTGTGAAGACTGCCTCCAGCGGCGGATGTGGAATATCCTCTGCATCAAGGATCGCCAGAGCATACGCTACCGCAATGCCATCATCGCCACCCAGTGTCGTTCCCTCTGCAAAAATCACACCATCCTGAAGCTTCAGCCGGAGTCCCTCTGCAGCAAAATCAATATCACAGTCCGCTTCCTTCTCACAGACCATATCCATATGCCCCTGCAGCATCACCGGTGCCGACTGCTCATATCCGGGAGAAGCCGCTTTCCATATGATGACATTATTCCATTCATCCTGCCGGTATTTGAGTCCCCTCTGCACCGCAAAATCCACCAGAAAATCACTGATCCTTCCGGTGTCTGATGAACCATGGGGAATCCCGCAGATTGCCTCAAACCATCGAAAAACCTCCTGTGGTTCCAATCCTTCTAATACTGCCATACAAATTACCTCACCTTTCTAACAATACCTAAAAATGAAAGCAGCAAGAAAATAAAAAATACAATGCCTCCTGCATTTCCCAATGAAAAATTAAGCTGTATATATTGTGCTACCGTTCCTCCCCGCATCGGAATTACTGCGAGAACGGCAAGTAAAATACCAATCAGTCCCTCTCCGGCAATCATACCGGAGCTGTATAAAAGACCTCTGTCCACGCGGTCTTTTTTTAAAGCGGCTGCTTCCTCTGTATCCGCCTTTTGGGATTCTACCAGTTGCCGGATCATTCCTCCCACAAAAATCGGAGCTGACAGATGAATCGGCAGATAAAGGCCGATGGAAACAGGTAATACCGGGAGCCCCAGGATCTCAATCACAATGGCAACAAAAACTCCGCAAAAGACAAGCCCCCAAGGTAATGTGCCACCCATCACGCCCTCTACCACCAGCTTCATCAGGGTTGCCTGCGGTGCCGGAAGCTGTGACGAATTACCAAAACCCCATGCCGCATGAAGCAGATACATCACACCGCCAATGGTAAGTGCCGCCACAACCGCACCGATCAGCTCTCCGATCTGCTGCCACATAGGAGTGGCTCCCACGATAAAGCCTGTTTTAAGGTCCTGTGACGTATCTCCTGCCATTGCTGCCACGATACAGATCACCGTCCCCACACAAATCGCAGATACCATACCGGTATACCCGGTCATTCCTGTTCCCTTCAACAGTGCCGTCGCGATCAGCAGCGTTGCGATCGCCATACCGGAGACCGGATTATTGGAGGACCCCACAAGCCCCACCATACGGCTGGACACCGTCGCAAAGAAAAATCCAAAGATGATCACCAGCATTGCCCCAAACAAACGGACCGGAACAGACGGCAGAAGCCAGATCACCACGGCGATCAGCAATACACCTGCCAGAACCGCTCCCATAGGAAGCTCCCTTGAGGTGCGCAGAGCGTCCTGCCGTTGTACTCCAATGCCCCTGACCGCCTTGGTAAAGGTCCGCAGGATCACCGGAAATGTCTTGATCAGACTGATAATACCTCCTGCCGCCACGGCTCCTGCCCCGATATACCGGATATAACTTCCCCAGATGCTCATTACGTCCATTTCGGAAATCCGGTCCGCAGCAGGTGCGATCATATTATCGCCGCCAAACAGAACGATCGCCGGAATCAGTACAAACCAGCCAAGCACACCACCGGCAAACATATTTGCCGCTACCCGCTGGCCACAGATATAACCGACTCCTGCCAGCGCCGGCAGCACATCCAGACCAAATGCCGTACGGAGAGAACGAAGATTCCAATGTACCTCCGATGGAAACAGCTTCAAACCGTCTGTAATAAACTTATACAGTGCTGAAATCCCAAGCCCGGCAAAAACTACCTTTGATTTTGCACCGCCTTCTTCTCCCGCCAGAAGCACCTCTGCACATGCTGTCCCTTCCGGAAACGGCAATGCCCCGTGTTCCTCCACGATCAACGCATTGCGAAGGGGTACCATAAACAGGACACCCAACAGCCCGCCGCAAACTGCGATCGCAGCAATCTCCGTAAACGACGGCATCGCCACCTCATGGCTTTCCTCTGCCCACATAAATAACGCCGGCATGGTAAAGATGGCTCCTGCCGCCAGAGACTCTCCCGCCGACCCAATGGTCTGCACCATGTTGTTTTCCAGGATGGAATCCCTGCGAAGCAGATACCGCAAAATCCCCATGGAAATAACTGCTGCCGGAATGGATGCCGAAACTGTCATACCAACCCGCAATCCCAGATAAGCATTGGCCGCTCCAAATACAACAGCAAGAATCAGTCCCAGTATCAAAGAAACTGGTGTAAATTCCGGCAGTGTTTTATCTGCCGGAATGATAGGTTTCCATTTTTCATTTTTACTCATAACAGACCTCTATTCATAATAATCATATTTCTGCTTATATTATGCTTGTCTGTCTTTCAAAGTATACCACATATTTTCGTTAATGTCATTAAAATACGACGCCGAAGCGCCGTGTATGATAACATTGTATTTTGTTTTATAAAACCGATGTCGGGGAAGCTGCCCGTTCTGCCATTCCCTGCTCTGCCACCTGTGCCGCAGAGGCATTTTGAGAAGTATCTGTCCCCGTCACTGTCGTTGTCCCGGTCACAATATCCGTTCCCGCTGCACTCTCCATACCATTCTGCTGCGCTGTATCGCTGCTCTGTCCGGACTGATCCTGCCGGAGCAGATCGATCTTTCTTTTTAAATATTCCATGTCTGCCTGCAGAAGGTCATAATTTTCAGAACGACGATGCCCGTTCTTCTCCGCTTTCGTAATCTGTTTTAATCTCTTTTTTAACTGGAGCACCTGCTGATCCAGGTCCGCTTTGACTGCGGTACTGTTTTGTACATGCTCCTGCTTTTTTATATTCTCATTTTTTCGTTCTTTGCTGTGTACCGTATCGTTGTCACTCTTTTTCTGCATTTCCTCCAGCTTCAGATGAGACATCTTCCGACGTGCCGTCCGGATCATTTTATTGGCATGGTTGATCGCGATCTGCAGTTCCTCGTCCTTATACTGTCCGGATCCCGCCTTGCGTTTCAGACCGGAAAGCTCTGACTTTGCAGAAGCAAGGGCATTTCCCGCCTGGATTCTGGTTTTGGCACGCATAATTGCACCGGAAACTTTACGGTAATTATAGGTGAGTGTCTTCTTTGCATTTGCATTGGTTTTAGATATATTTTCCCTGCTTTTGCGCATGCTTTCCAGAAGACGCTCCATATACTCTATATCCGACTCAGAATATCCCTGGGTATCTGCATTTTCCGATACATCCTCCCCGTCAGTCTCCGCTTCGCTTTCTGCTGTTTGTTCCGCAGTCACAGTGCCCGTCTTCACCGGAGTTTTTTCATTTGCCCGGTTCGTCATCTGTCCCTTTTCCGGTACAGCGTCTTCCGACGCTCCTGCCCCCTGATCGGTAACGCAGCTGTCTTCCTCATAGGAATACATATTTTGCTGTTGCCTTAAGATCTGCGCTACTCTGCTTCTGCCCTCCGACACATCGTACTGCACATTCTCATCATAAATGCCTCTGCGATCCACAGCACCCTGCTTTCCATTCGCTATACCTGTTGACGCCGTACGCCTTGTTTTTTCTGCTGAAGTTCTCCGGCTTTTGGAATGTCCGGTTACTGTCGTCCTGCCCCGGCGATAGGAACCGTCCATATTCCCTGTAATCATTCCCTGTTTCATTTTCATTCTCCTTGAAAGCAAACCTTCGGTCTGCGCACACATCCATGTTCTGATACAACATATCCTTACTATAATAATCGGCAAATTTCGTGAATTCCTTTATTTTCCATAGAAAACGACATTTTTCATAAAGCAGGATAAAAGAACACAAAATAAGCGGGTTACACCTCCCGGCATAACCCACTTACAACGGTTCATTCCTTTTCCTTTATCTGACCTTAGAAAATAAACAATTTTTTATAAAGGCTTTTCTGTGCCTTTGGCACCTTCAAAACAACCTTTTTGTTCACGCCCTTAAATGCGTTTTTCTTGACTTTACCTGCCTTTAACAATTTCGTCTTGCAATTAATGCTCTTCAGCTTTGTACAATTCCTGAATGCTTCTTTTCCAATCTTCTTTACATTCTTTCCAATGACAAGCTTCGTAATCTTTGTATTGTCTCTACATGCCTTGGCAGCAATAGAGGTTATCTTATAAACCTTCCCTCCCACGGTAATGGTATCTGGTATATTTACTGTCTTGCCCTTAACAATACCGACAAATTCAGCAGTATTCTTTCCGGTAATGCGATATTTTGCATTTTTGTAAGTTACAGTAGATCCAACGGTTACAGATGTTTTTCCATCACTCGTTGAAGATGGTGCTTTTGTGGAGGTCGGCTTCTGGGTTGGTACTGCTGTAGAAGACGGCTTCTTTGATGCACCCGGCGCTGCGCTTGGATTCGCCGGCTTATCACTTCCACCCGGTGCTGCGGTTGGCACATTCGGCTTGTTGCTCTCTGACGGTGATGCTGACGGTTTCGCCGGCTTACCACTCTCTCCCGGTGCTGCGGTTGGTACATTCGGCTTATCACTCTCTCCCGGTTTCGCCGTTACATCCGGTTTTCCACTGCCTGACGGTCCGGCCGGCTTACTACTCTCTCCCGGTTTCGCCGTGGTAACTGCTCCCGGTGTTGCTGTAGTGACTGCTCCCGGTGTCGCCGTAGTAACCGCTCCCGGTGCTGCTGTAGTGACTGCTCCCGGTGTCGCCGTGGTAATGGCTCCCGGTGTTGCTGTGCTAATGGCTCCCGGTGTTGCCGTGGTAATGGCCCCCGGTGTTGCCGTAGGTACCGGTGTCGGAGTTGCATTCGGATCTGCAATAACTTCAATAGAGTAGCTGACGCCCTTCATATTATAATTTTCATCGCCCGGATAAATCGCTGTAACCTGAACTGTACCCGGTGCTATTGCTGTGATCACACCTTCGGATGTTACGGTTGCTACCTCTGTATTGTCTGATTGAAACTGCCATTCAACAGAGGAAATCTTTGTAAATCGAGCTGTCTTTCCCACCATTAATTTATTCACTGTTACAAGTGGAGTTTCCTTAAGCGATCCTTTGTTAATCTGGAAAATGTTTTTTGCCACACCCTCATAACTGCCGCATCCGGTTACCTGTATCTGGGCAGTACCGGCATTGATATTATCAAAATAACTTACTACATAATCGGTTCCATTTGTCAAAGTTTTACCCTGCAAAGTCACAGTAATTGCAGGAGTAAACGCTGTTCCTGTATATGTGTATGTTGCAGCCGGCAGAGTAATCTGTGCACTTGAAATAGACTGCACCGTGCTTGGATCCCAGGTACTCCAAGTGAGTGTTTTACCTTTTTCTACCTGGTATGACAGCTTTTTCGCAACACCGTCTGCTGTCCAGGTCGTATTTCCATCTGGATAATATGCTGTCTTGAGTTTGCTGCAGCTGCTAAAAATCATATTGGCACGCATTGTCGGTTCTGACGACTGAAACTGTGGCAGATCTCCATAAAAATATACCGCCGTCAATCCTTTACAGTTGAGAAATGCACCATATCCAATATTCGTTACGGTAGCCGGGATTCGAACCACCGATAAACTGTTATCTCCCCAAAAACAGTTTTCACCAATTTCCACCAATTTTTCCGGCAGCTGTATACTTCTTAAGTTCTTACAACTGTTAAATGCGGAATCACCTATCTTCACTACACTTGACGGGATCTCCACACTGATCAGATTTGTATTATTGAAAAATACATCCGGTCCAATTACTGTTACCGTATCAGGAACTTTAAACTCTGAAACAATTGTCACAGTAACAAGTTCTGTTTCATCCTTACTGTAAATTGCATTATCTTTGGACATAAATGTCGGATTGTCCTTTGCTACGGTAAGTGTATCCAAATTGATGCAGCCGTCTGTGATCGCAGCAGAAATTGTATCTACTGACGCCGGTATCTCCAGCTCTTTCAGATTCTTGCAATTATAAAAAACACGTCCATCCAATGTTTTTAACGTATCCGGCAAAACAATCTTCGTGCAGTCCAGATTCCCAAGACCTTTGAAGCCGATACCGGTCACTGTATATCCATCAATCCTGGATGGCACTTCCAAAATCTTTGGAGATTCTTTTCCATCATAGGATGTAATCTTTGCATTTTCCCCGTCTAATTCATACCGGAAAAGCGTGTTCCTTTTCGTAACCGCATATGGACGATATCCGCTGTCCTTTTCCTGATTCAGACCGGCATCAATCTGATAATACTGATCGTTGATCTTTACCAGAGCAAGCTTCCTGCTGGAATCCTTTTTCGTTTCATCAATCGACCAGGCATCATATCCCAGTTTCTCAGACAACTTGACAACCGCTTCTGTTGCAGCTTTATCATTACAGCTTTTCAAAATCACCATATCCGAAAGAGAAGAAGATGTTTTGAGATAATCATACTGTGCTGCAAACTTCGCAATCGCATTTACCAAATCCATGTCACTCATATCGTCTTTGATATTTGCATCAATGTAATCTTGTATTACCTGATCCACATAAACAGATTCATAATTTACAAGATGCACCGTCAGGCTTTTCGTCTCACCCTTGTAAGTAATTTCGATCACTGCATCGCCGGGTGTGATCGTATAGTAATCATAGTTGCTCGGACTGGCAGCCAGCACCCATCCGTTCTCATATATCTTCCAATAACTGCGCTTGGCCGTAACCAGACCTTTCGCTGATACAGTCACAGAATCAGATCCAGACACTACCTCATACCGGGTACCCCTAACATAGTCCGGTATTTGATATTCCTTCGGCAGATCTGCCGGCACCTTGACCTTGGCCCCATAATCACTTCTGATATCATAGATCGTGACCTCCTGATCGTCTGCTGCACTTGCAGGTGTTACCTGCATAAACACAGTCAGACTTAATAACATCATGAAACATATTGATAATCTTTTTAATAATCTTTTCATGCATTTTCCTCCTTTTTCTTGCTTTCCTTCCGGAAAATTATTTTTTCATTATTTAACAACATTAGTATATCATTTCCGCATCAGCGTTACTGTTTTTTGCGCGAACGGAGCATATATGGCGTGAATGGTAAAAGGATTCTGTTGTATTTCCTATAAAATTCTTTTATAATTAAACTATGACATAAAGGAGGACTGCCAATGCCCGTTGAAATTTTATCTATGACACACGACCTGACGACATTACTGTTTGGCATTTACATCTCCGCCTTTTTTCTGGGTGTCCGTCAGAATTACAAAAATACCGGCATCCTTTTTTTATTTTTTTGCGGAGAGGGACTTACCTATCTCCTGTTCTCTCTGACTATCAGCGATCCCTTTGCGCGGCAGATCTATCCGCTGATCGTTCACCTGCCTCTGGCAATCTTTCTTTTTTTATATTATAAATATCCGCTGCTCTCCTGCTTTACCTCGATATTTTCTGCTTACTTATGCTGTCAGGTAAGCACCTGGGTCGGATTGTTTGTTCTGGATCTTACCGGGCAGGACTGGTGCTATTATACGGCGCGTATTATCACAACGCTTGTGACTTTTTTTCTGCTCTGCCGTTTTGTGTGCCGCACAACTGCGGCTGTATTTGCAAAAGAAAAACGAGAGCTTTGCATGATCGGTTTTCTTCCGCTAACCTATTATATTTTTGATTATGCCACAACGAAATTTTCCCATCTGCTCTACTCCGGCAATAAGGCTGTCGTAGAGTTTATGAGCTTTGCATTCTGTATTGCATATCTGATCTTTCTGCTGGTGTACTATAAAGAATTCGAAAAGAAACAGGAAATCCGTCAATACAGCGATCTTATGGAAATTCAGCTTTTATCCATTCAAAAAGAGATTGACCAGGTTCGAAACAGCAAACAGGAGCTTTCTATCCTGCGACATGATATGCGCCATCACCTGAATATTCTGATGACACTGCTGCAGGAAGATTCTACCGAACCGGCACGAAAATATATTAAAGAAATCGGTGATGCTTATGATGAGACGATCATTGAACGATACAGCCGTAACGAAATGATCAATTCTGTTATTTCTATTTATCAGATGCGCTTTTCGGACAAGGGCTTCGCGCTGTATTGTACGATACGCACCGGCGAAACGCTTTCCTGCCCGGATCTTGCTATCTGTACGATCCTGTCCAATGCCCTTGAAAATGCCATGCACTCTCTGGAAAAGCTGCAGTCCGACGACAAATGGGCCCGTCTCTCCCTGACCCAGAAGGATCACCAGCTTCTCTTGGAAATCGAGAATCCCGTGGATAAGGCACCCAAATTTGTTGACGGAATTCCCGCATCCAGCGAAAAAGGGCATGGCATTGGAGTTAAAAGTATTGTATACTATGTAGAGCAGCTGCACGGACAGTATCATTTTTCTGTATTGAATCATACATTTATATTAAGAATTATAATTTGAGAACTGCTATTTGTGCCTGCGCTTCAAGTTTTATGGCTTTTCGGCAAAGCATGGATATTATTTTTTGAGGTACCGGTTTATGAAGATAGCAATTTGTGATGATGAGTTATCATATTTAGATGAAACAGAACGTCTTTTAAAACAATGGGCAGATCAGCGGGGGATTGATATCACCCCGTACCGCTTCACCAATGGAGATGACCTGATCCAGGCACACCAGACATATTGTATGGACCTGATCATTCTTGATATCATTATGCCTCTTCTCAACGGAATGGATACCGCGAGAGAATTGCGCCATGATCATCAGTCGGTCCCGATTATTTTTCTGACCTCCTCCCGTGAGTATGCAGTGGATTCTTATGATGTCAAGGCATTTCATTACCTGATGAAGCCCCTTAAAAGCGATCATCTTTTTCGTGTCCTGGATGATTTCTGGGAAACAACCCACACAGCCCGCGAATCCTTTGCTGCCCAGACCGACACCGGCTTTTGCAGGATCACACTGGAGGACGTGGATTATCTGGAGGCACAGAACAAAAGAGTCCTGGTGTCCCTGTCCAATGATACGGACATAGAAATACGAGAGCTTTTTTCCAAATGTGAAGAAATCTTCAGTCTGGAAAAGGGCTTCTTTAAGTGCCATCGCAGCTATATCGTAAACCTAAACCATGTAGAACAATTTACCAAGACTCAGATCAGTACCAAAAACGGGATAAATATTCCCATTTCCCGGAATAATTATGCCGCCTTTAAGGAAGCATATTTTTCTTATATGTTCCGATAAGAATAACTCATCAGAAATGCGGGTTTGTTATCCCTCCTTTCTTCCGGTAAACAACATCCTTATAATCTATATTTATTAAATTTTTCTTCTTTTTAATGATAACGCCCCTTTTATCATTAAATTTATGTTATAGTAAGAAAGTAGCTTATTATCATTATCCGCAACAAGAGATCGTGCACTTGCACAAGCGTTAATATATGAAAGAAATAATACATAAAAATAGAAACAAAATTATCTGTTTTATTGTCACTTTGATTCTCGCTTTAATCACAATCTACGCAGTATTTAAAGGAAGCGGTATTTCGCCGGATGAACTGGTTTCCAGTCTCCGGGAGTCCTCCTGGGAGGGCATTGTACCAGCCGCTGTCAGCATGCTTGGATTTATCTGGTTTGAAGGGGATGCTCTGCGGGTAATCCTGCGGCATATGGGCTATCCGGTGAAACGGTCACAGGGATTTATTTATTCCGCCGCAGATGTGTATTTTTCTGCCATTACCCCTTCGGCTTCCGGCGGGCAGCCTGCCAGTGCATTCTTTATGGTACAGGATGGCATTCCGGTCACAGCAGTCATGACTGCTCTTCTGCTGAATCTGATCATGTACACACTGGCGATCATCAGCATTAGTATTGCAGACATTCTGATCTTTCCAAAGATCTTTCTGAATTTCAGTATTGCCTGCCGTATTTTGATCGTGGCGGGAGGTGTGATTCTGGCGGGACTCGGCATATTGTTTTATATGCTGCTGCGAAAGCAGGAACTTATGAAGTCGATCTGTCTCGGCATTACCGGATTACTGCACCGGCTTCACTGCCACCGCCTCGCAGGACACATTGAACGCAAGCTTTCTGTTTCCCTTGAGAAGTACAGCCATTGTGTTGATGCCGTACTGGGGGGACGCAGGATGCTTTGGAGGGTATACCTTCTCAATGTACTGCAGCGAATGTCACAGATCATTGTTACATTATTTTCCTTCGGTGCCATGCATGGCGATCTGCATAAGCTGCCTCATTTGCTGGCTACACAGATCTATGTGGTGCTGGGATCAAACTGCGTACCGATTCCTGGAGGTATGGGAGTCACGGATTATCTGATGCTCAAGGGCTATTGCCGGCTTATGCCGAGGGATGAGGCATTCCGGCTGGAGATCTTAAGCCGCGGACTTTCCTTCTATGTCTGCATTCTCGTGAGTCTCGTCACGGTGATCGCAGGTTATATTGTACTTCGCAAAAGAAAAATGAAAATGGAGAAATGAAAATGATTGGATTTTATGATTACACAGTAGTTCTTACCTACCTTTCACTGATGTCGGGAGCAACCGGTATTATGCTTTGCCTGAATGGGATCGGACACCCTTATCTGGGAATGTTCTTTCTGTTGTTTTCCGGTTTATGTGATACCTTTGACGGCAAGGTTGCCCGTACCAAAAAGAACCGCACCGAACAAATGAAAAATTTCGGCATTCAAATTGATTCTTTATCGGATCTGGTCGCTTTTGGCCTGCTCCCTGCCAGTATCGGAATTTCCATGCTCCGCTATGCCTTGCGTATGCCGGGGCTTTCCGGATTTACCAGTTATGTCTTAACGCATTATCCGAAGCCAACGCAGTTTATTCTGACATTTATTGCTGTGTTGTATGTGCTGGCAGCTATGATCCGTCTTGCATATTTTAACGTGATGGAGGAGGAAGACCAGAACCGGGACGAAACAGGTGCCAAGATCTACACCGGACTGCCTGTGACATCTGCAGCCCTGATCTTCCCGGCGGTATTGCTGTTCCATCTTCTGCTCCGCGCCGATCTGACACTTCTTTACTTTGGAGTTATGACTCTGACAGGGCTTTTCTTCCTGTCCAAAATACAGATCAAAAAACCGCAGAATCGTGGAATTGCCTTGCTGATCACCTTTGGTGCTGTGGAGTTTATTATTCTGATCTTGAAACTGCTGTGCCTGAGACATTAATTATTTGCTAAATAATGGAGAATACTATGAATACACTTCATTTTCTTTATCATACAACACCGGGCAGACTGCTTCTAAAGCCCCTGACGGCGCCTGCATTATCAAGGGCCTGCGGTGCTTTTCTGGATTCAAAGCTGTCCCATTGTCTGGTCAGACCATTTGCACGTCATAATCGGATCAGGCTGTCTGACTATGAAATGGACAATGTTCAAAGCTTTAACGATTTCTTCTCCCGAAAGATCCGGGACGGACTCCGTCCCATCGACCGGGATCCGGAACATCTGATTGCCCCGTGCGACGGCCTTTTATCAGTCTGGCCGGTTCAGGGAGACACCGTGCTTCCCATTAAGCAGAGTCACTACACATTACTGTCCCTGCTGCACAGCAAGAAGCTGGCAGCCCGCTATCAGGGTGGATACTGTCTTGTCTTCCGCCTTTGCGTTGATCATTACCACCGCTACTGCTACGTGGACTCCGGACCCAAAAGCAAAAACTTTTTTATCCCCGGCGTACTGCATACGGTGCGCCCCGTTGCGTTGGAACAGGTACCCGTTTTCACAGAAAACAGCCGGGAATACACCTTGATCCGGACCTCCCATTTCGGTACTGTGACCCAGATGGAGGTGGGCGCTATGCTGGTGGGACGCATTGTAAATCACGAGAATGAGGGAACTGCTGTCCGCGGTAAAGAAAAGGGATTTTTTCAATATGGCGGCTCCACGATCATTCTGCTGATCGAACCGGATCAGGTGCGGATCCGTCAGGATCTTTTAACTCATTCTCTGTCAGGCAGGGAAACCACAGTAAAAATGGGAGAGGTGATCGGACATGCAAAGCAGGCTTAAATCATTGATACCAAAATATGCCATTCTCCCGCTGGGGCTGGCTCTTCTGGTCAACACCTGCGTCTATACCGGAGTGGGGCAGCTACGCCACTTTCTGACCTTTTCCTCCTGGGAGACTTCTTTTGATAAAGCCCTTCCCTTTGTTGCTCCTTTTGTGTTTTTTTATATTCTGGCTTTTGTACAATGGGGTGTCAGTTATATTCTCATTGCCAGAGACAGCCGGGAGCTGTGCTATCGTTTTGCCATCAGTAATATCTACGCCAAAATAATCTGTCTTTTCTTTTTTCTGCTGTTCCCAACCACGCTCACCCGTCCGGAAATCTCCGGAACCGATCTGTGCAGCCGTCTGGTACAGCTAATCTACACTATTGATGCACCGGTCAATCTTTTTCCGTCCATTCACTGTCTGGAAAGCTGGGCATGTATTCGTGCCGCCTTTCTCTTAAAAAAATCAAACCGCACCTACAAAATTGTTACGATCTTGATGTCTTTGGGCGTCTTTGCTTCGACCCTGCTGATCAAGCAGCATGTGATCGTTGATGTTTTCGGAGGAATTCTGGTGTTTGAGGTGGGATTCCGGATTGCGGGAAGGATTCTGAATACCAGAGGACAATGCAAAAAGGGAGCTGCCACACCATGACAGCTCCCTTTTCACTCTATATGATTTAATTTTTAACAGATCTCCGCACCTGCCGGCATCTCTTTCTCCGGTGTTACCAGTGCCAGATTGCCGTCCGCATCCTCTGCGCAAAGAAGCATTCCCTCAGACAAAACTCCGGCCAGCTTCGCAGGCTTTAAGTTTACCAGAACCATAACCTTCTTGCCCACCATCTCCTCTGCGGAGTAGTGCTGCTTGATTCCGGATACGATCTGCTTGACCTCGCTGCCGATACGCACCTGGGAGCACAGAAGCTTCTTGGACTTCTTTACTTCCTCGCAGGCAATGATCTCGCCTACCTGGAACTGCATTTTGCCAAAGTCGTCAAATGTGATCTCCGGCTTCGCCTCAATGTCGATAACATTTTCCGGAACACCGCCGCCGTTGGCTGCCGCCTGTGCCTTCTGAATCTCCTCCGCCTTCACTTTTACCTCGTCCATATCAAGACGGGCAAATAAAATCTCCGGCTTCTCTGTTACCTTTGTACCGTTTACATAACCGCCGAAATGATCCATCTCCTCCAACGGACGCTTTGCCGCACCGATCTGAGCGAGGATACGGTCTGTCGTATCCGGCATAAAGGACTCCAACAGGCTTGCACCAATGGTAATGCTTTCCAGAAGATTATAAAGCACTGTAGAAAGACGGTCCTTTTTCGCCTCATCCTTTCCAAGGATCCAAGGCTCTGTCTCGTCAATATATTTGTTACATCTCTTAAAGATGGTGAATACCTCTGTGATGGCATCAGCTACACGGAGCTTATCCATTTTCTCCTCCACCTTCTTTGGTGCTGCCAGTACCACGGCCTTCAAATCATCATCTACCACCTCTGTAACACCCTTATCCTCTGCAACACCGCCAAGATATTTATTGGTCATAGAGATAGTACGGTTTACCAGATTTCCCAGTGTATTGGCAAGGTCAGAGTTCATACGCTCTACCATAAGCTCCCATGTGATGACGCCGTCATTCTCAAACGGCATCTCGTGAAGTACGAAATAACGGACAGCATCTACACCAAACATATCTACAAGATCGTCTGCATAGATTACATTTCCTTTGGATTTACTCATCTTGCCATCGCCCTGCAGCAGCCACGGATGACCAAATACCTGCTTCGGCAGCGGCTCACCCAGAGCCATGAGAATGATCGGCCAGTAAATTGTATGGAAACGGATAATATCCTTTCCGATCAGATGGAGATCTGCCGGCCAGAACTTCTTATAAAGATCCTCTCCATTCTCATCGAGGCGGTCCTCTCCGTCCACATCATAACCGAGGCCGGTGATATAGTTGCTGAGCGCATCAAGCCATACATATACTACATGATCCGGATCGAAATCTACCGGGATACCCCATTTGAAAGAGGTTCTGGATACACACAGATCCTGCAGTCCCGGAAGAAGGAAGTTGTTCATCATCTCGTTTTTGCGGGACTCCGGCTGAATAAACTCCGGATGTGTATTGATATGCTCGATCAGCCGGTCTGCATATTTGCTGAGCTTCAGGAAATATGCCTCCTCCTTTGCCGGCTGGCATGGACGTCCGCAGTCCGGACACTTTCCATCCACCAACTGGGACTGTGTAAAGAAGGACTCGCAAGGTGTACAGTACATGCCCTCATAAAATCCCTTATAAATGTCGCCCTGATCATAAAGCTTTTTGAAGATCTTCTGTACCTGCTTCTCATGATCCTCGTCCGTCGTACGGATAAAACGGTCATAAGACGTATTCATCAGATCCCAGATCGTCTTGATCTGCCCGGAAACATCATCTACGAATTTCTTTGGTGTGATTCCGGCTTCCTCTGCCTTCAACTCAATCTTCTGGCCATGCTCATCCGTTCCTGTCTGAAAACGTACATCATATCCCTGCTGTCTCTTGAAACGCACGATACTGTCTGCCAGAACGGCTTCATATGTGTTACCGATATGTGGTTTTCCTGACGTATACGCAATCGCGGTTGTCAGATAAAATCTCTTTTTCTCTGCCATCTGCTGTCCCTCTTTTCCTAATTTTCTAATTTATTATTGCCTGTCATGACTTCTTCGATACGAAATGTATCCGTTTTTCTGTAAGCTTGCTTCTTTGTCATTTTGCCGACAATAACCCTATCTTATTTACTTTAGTATTCCTCCCCCGATTTGTCAACTATTTCTGTACCTCATAAAGCAACTCCATCTTCATATCATAATAATCTGGTGTCATATCCAGATAGTGCACATGAGGATTTTCAAAACGCTGCTCCTCCGGCCACATCTCCTCCTTCATCTGCTCCTTGACATAGGCACGGATCTCCTCCAGAGACGGCAGCTTATAAACCAGCTTTCCATCCTTAAAGATCGGCACCTGAAGCTCCTTGCCCATGCAGTTATCAAAGGTACGCTGACGCCATGGGGCAACCGGATCCACATAGCGGAACGGCTTGGTGAGATCTATTTCCTCATCATACTTGCCGATGAGATCCGCTACCGCCTTCCCTGTCTCATCATAGATACGGTAAACCTTTTTCAGCCCCGGATTCGTGATCTTCTCCACATTTTCCGAAACCTTGATCCTTGGCTGATATACGCCATCACGCTTTACGGCAGATATCTTATAAACAGCTCCAAAGACCGGCTCACTCTTGGAAGTGATCAGACGCTCCCCCACGCCAAAGCTGTCAATACGACCCCCCTGATCGATCAGGGAAGAGATCGTGTACTCATCAAGACTGTTGGAGGCTACGATCTGGCAGTCTGTGAGCCCGGCCTCATCCAGCATTTTCCGGGTCTTTTTGGAAAGGTACGCCAGGTCACCGCTGTCAATGCGCACGCCCTTAAGACGCTTGCCCATCGGCTCCAGCACCTCTTTGGCAATCCGGATCGCATTCGGTACGCCGCTCTTTAATACATCGTAGGTATCAATGAGAAGCACCGTTCCATCCGGGTATGTCTCCGCATACTTTTTAAATGCCGTGTACTCATCCTCATAGTACATTACCCAGCTGTGCGCCATAGTTCCGCCTACCGGAATCCCAAACATTTCTCCGGAGAGCACTGTCGCCGTTCCATTGACACCGCCAATATATGCAGCCCTGGCACCATATACTGCCGCATCCATATTGTGGGCACGTCTGGCACCAAAATCAGAGACAGCTCTGCCCTGCGCCGCCCGGACGATACGGCTTGCCTTCGTTGCTACCAGGGACTGATGATTGACCTGCAAGAGCACTGCCGTCTCCACAAGCTGTGCATCGATCAGTGGTGCTACGATCGTCAGGATCGGCTCATTCGGATACATGATCGTCCCCTCCGGGAATGCATAGAGATCTCCTTCAAACCTGAAATTCCGCAGATACTCCAGAAAATCCTCCTCAAAGATCTTCTGCTCCCGCAAATACGCAATATCATCATCATCAAAATGAAGATCCTGAATATATTCTATGATCTGCTCCAGTCCCGCAAAAATGGAATATCCGCCTCCATCCGGGTTTTTGCGGTAAAATACATCAAATGCCACACGGGTATCTCTGTCCTGCTCCCGGAAATATCCGTTGCTCATAGTCAGCTCATAAAAATCCATCACCATTGTCAAATTACGTTTGTCAAACTGTTTCATTGTCATCACGACCTTTCTATATCACCCTGTCCTTCTTTATGGACACTTTCCTTCTTCAACCGGTGTCACGGATTACTCCCTTGCTGTTTATATTTCATCCTTGCCAATGCAAAATTGTTACACTATTTTTACCTGACATGACCGCATGGTCGCCAGTGCCGTCTCGTGGCTCTCCGGTGTCACCCCGGCACAGCAGCAGCTATCCACAGTCAGCGGAGTCTCCGGAAGCCATGCCTTTGTTCCAAGTACATTGGATACCACACAGATATCTGTACACAGCCCCACAAACTCGATCTCATCCGGATTCCATTTTGCCAGCTCCTCCATCAAACGGCGGCTTCCAAAGGTCGGCTTCTCGTATTTCTCTGCCTCCTTTGCCAGCTCGTCAATCTCATCCGCAAGCTCCCAGCCCCATGTTCCACGGATACAATGCTCTACCGGCAGATTTCGTCCTTCCTGTGTCTCCAGATAATTCTCCTCGTGGGTATCATATGTATATACTACCCTGTCTCCATTTTTCTGATACTCCTTGATCTTCGCTACGACTGCCGGCACGATCGCCTGTGCTTCCTTCGTACCCAGACTGCCGGAAATAAAATCGTTCTGCATATCCACTACAACTAACACCTTACCCATACCTGATCACCTCTCTGTTTTGCTTTTCACAATACCCTTTTAATATAATTTATAAACTGCACCTAAAACTTATCTTATCCCACAAAAGCGTTACTTCATCAGAAACGATGCTCCCGTTCCTCGTCCTTTTTGCGATACATACACGCCGGGCGGTTCGAGCTTTTTGTCTCCTTTTCTTCGGTCTTTTCCAAACGGTCCACAATCCCCCTGCGGAAATTGGACTTGTGAAGCTTACGTCCCAGGATCGCCTCGTAAATCGACTGGAGCTGTGTCAATGTAAATTTCTCTCCCGCCAGTTCAAAAGCGATATCCGTGTACTCCACCTTGTTTCTCAGCCTCTGCAGTGCCGTCTTAATAACCTTCTCGTGGTCAAAGGCAATGCTCTCCTCTGTCAGTGTTACTCCCTTTGCCAGAAGAATCAGGCTGTCATCCTCCTGCGTCTTTATGGTAAACCATTTTACATTTGCCGCATCATCTCCTGCCACCGGATGAAGCTTATCCTTGGATACCAATGCCATATATGCCACAGAGATTACACGCATCCTCGGATCTCTGTCCACATCTCCAAAGGTAAAGAGCTGCTCCATATAAATGTCCGACAGGCCGGTCTCCTCCTTCAGCTCCCTTGCAGCCGCCTCTTCCAAAGATTCATTCATTTCCACAAAGCCTCCAGGAAGTGCCCACTTTCCCAGATAAGGATGACCTCCTCTCTCGATCATCAACAGCTCCAGAGAATAATCTCTCTCCGGATTAACTGTAAAGATCAGCATATCTACTGTAACGGCCGGCTTCTCGTAGCGGTCCGGATCATACTGCCTTAAAAATTCCGTCTCTGTCATCCCGTTTTGATCCCGTGCGTCCAATTATATTCTCTCCTTTCTTTTCGCTATACTCATTTTGAGAATTGTTTTATAGACAATATCATACTCTTTTGGAGTATTATGTCAAGTCTTTTTTATACTAACAGCCCCGGGTTGGAATGACATATTTTGTCATCCCAACCCGGGGCTGTTGATCATTTTATAAAATTCTATCGTCGTCTGCTCCTTTACATACACTCATCCAGCACGTTTCCCAGCACACGGATCGACTCCTGAAGCTGCTCCTCTTCCTTTTCATCCAGTTCAATCTGAATGATCTGCTCCAGTCCCTGACTTCCCACGATCGCCGGCAGACTCAGTGCCATATCACTGGCTCCATACTGCCCTTCCACAACACCGGATACCGTCAGAATCGAATGTTCATTCCGCATAATACACTCACAGATACGCCGCACCGCCATTGCCACGCCAAAGTATGTGGCCTTTTTACTTTCGATGATCTTATACGCACTTTCCTTCACCTGATCATAGATCCGTTCCGTATCTTCATGATATTCATCCGGCTGGCACATATCATAAAAATCCTTTAGATCAATTCCTGACACATTGGCGCTGCTAAATACCGCGAGCTCACTGTCCCCATGCTCTCCGATAATAAACGCATGGACGCTTCTTGCATCCACCCCCAGCTCATTGCCCAGCATACATTTCAGCCGTGCCGTGTCAAGCACTGTGCCGGAGCCCATTATCCGATGCCTTGGCAGTCCGGAAAATTTCCACGCCGCATAGGTAAGAATATCCACCGGATTTGACACAACCAAAAGAATGCCTTCCACCTTTCTTGCTGCGATCTCCCCCATGATCTGACGGTAAATCTCAATATTTTTGTGAACCAGATCCAGCCTCGACTCCTCCGGTCTCTGATTACAGCCCGCTGTAACAATGATAATGGCACTGTCTGCAATATCATCATAATCACCTGCATGAATATGGATCGGCATGGCAAACGGCATACCGTGCATAATATCCATTGCCTCTCCCTCTGCCTTTTTCCGGTCCACATCAAGCAGTACCATCTCCGAAAACAGACCGCTCTGCATGATGGAAAATGCCGACGCTGCTCCCACATATCCACATCCGATAATTGCGACTTTTCTATTATTCATATTTCTAACCAGCCCTTTCTATCTGTCCACAAAATAGTGCAGACATACATTTTAATCCCGGCAGCGTCTAAATCTGCCGGACACTTCAAAGCAAGATTATTATTTCCCGAAATATAAATAATATGATTGTTTCTTTTAAATCAAAAAAACAATCAGAAATATTTTAAAAATACTTCCGATTGTTTTCTGTGCAAGATATTATGATGCAAGGATCAAGCCAAACGTCCGGTTTCACCTATGCCGTCTTACTACTCTATCCTTGCACCGCATTTGCTGCAGAATGCTGCCCCATCAGGAATCACAGCGCCACACTGTGGACAACTGCTGCCGCCCTGAATCCGCACCACCTCGTCCTTAAGGTCTGCGATCTCATTCAAAAGTGTGCTGATGTTTGCCATCTGCTCATCTGCCACTTCGCCTTCCTTGTGCATATCATAGTAGCGTTTTCCCAGAGCTATATACTCTTTATTTAACGCATCCTCTTTGGACTTAATATCCAGCTTCAGTTTTGCCACTCCGGATACTTCCTTTGCCTTCTGGCTTACATCTCTGCCTGCTGTCGTCAGAGTCTCCTTCATACTGTCAAAAAATGCCATAATCATTACCTCCTGTAATCCTGTGAAAAATGCTTCCGGCATCTCCGGAAGCATTTCAAACCAATACATTTCTGCTAAACATCTATTATTATATACAATTATTCAAAAAAATCAATGTTCCGTTTATACAAGGAAGGCTTCTGTGGTTCTAGCCCATAATTAACCCACGATGCTCCACAGAGGTAGAGAATACGATCAATGTGTTGGTTCTGCCATACTCCTGCAGCTCCCCAATAAACTGATCCAGCTCCGCCGTGCTGTGAAACAGCACCTCCAAAAGCATAGAATAGTCTCCTGTGACACAGTTACATTCCACCACATTTTTACATTCTTTAATAAACGGATAAAACTGCTTCTTATCCTGTGGCGTCACCTCCAGATTGATAAACGCTTTAATATGATATCCCATTACCTGAGGATTGATCTGTGCATGAAAACCTTCGATGTATCCTTTCTTCATCAGTGTATCAATACGGGCAGAGACAGCAGGCGATGACAGATATACTCTCTCGGCGATCTCCTTCAACGGTACCCTGGCATTTTTCTGCAGCATTTTTAAAATTTCGTAATCAATATGGTCTAATTCATTTCTTTTCATTTCGTAAACCTCCCATCCTGTTCAGTCCGGCATTTTGTACTTTACTTATTTTGGTACTTTACTTTATTTTTTTGTGTATAAATGCACAAAACGGCATAGTTTTTATAAAACTACGCCGTTGTATAAATAAAATATAGCATATTCTGTTAATTTTGTCAATTCATCAGCCAACGATACGTCTTGCACATGCCGGCTGGTTGTAATACATACTGGATGTAGTAATACCTGTACGTGCTGACTGTGCGTGTACAACACGTCCACCGCCAATGTACATTGCAACGTGGCCAATACTGCTGCCGTGCTTGTAGAAGATCAGATCTCCCGGCTGTACACTAGAAAGACTTACGCTGCGTCCACATCCTGCCTGTGATGCTGAGGAATGTGGGAGACTATAACCATACTGGGCATATATTGTCATAGTAAAACCAGAACAATCTGCACCACCTGTCAGGCTGGTACCACCCCATCTATATGGGTTTCCTACGAATTTCTGTGCATAGCTTGCAATATCAGATCCGGTAGATCCACTTGCAGATGCTGTATATCCGGAACGGCTGGAACTACTTGAACTGCTGCTGGAGCTTCTCCGTGAGCTTGAACTGCTGTATGATCTGCTGCTGGAACTACTTCTATAGCTGCTTCTGGAAGAGGAGCTTCTGGAAGAGGAGCTGCTGGAAGAAGAACTGCTGGAAGCACGGGATGCTGCAAGTGCTGCAAGTCTCTGTCTCTCTGCTCTCTTTGCTGCAAGCTTTCTGCGATGCTCTGCCTTAATCTCTGCCATAGACTTTGCATGTTTAAATCTTACATGAAGTGTTACATATTCTTTACGAACATATCCTTTGGTATCACCATCAATCTCAATCTTGTACCAGTGATCGGTAGACTTCAATACATCGTAATTCTCCTCGATCGGAATCTGTGTCAGGATCTTTGATTTGATGTTTGCTTTCTTACGAACATTCAATGTGACTACTGTAGTCTTAACACGAACATATTTCTGACCGTATTTGCCGATCATCTTCTTGGCATTGTCTCCAATCGCCAGATAACTTTTCTTAATATATCCTGTTACATTGCCGGAACGGATCTTGACCCAGCCATTCTTTACCTTTAATACATCAGCCGAGCAGCCCTTATAAAGTCTGCCGACGATCTTACTGTGTGTGTTTGGCTTTCTGCGGACATGAACATAGTCGCTGGCTGTAGAAATCGCCTTCACATCCATATCTGTGATCAGACCCTTGTCCACACGCTTTGGTGAATCGTCCTTCTTTGGAGCTTTCTTTACCTCCTTCGCCGGCTCTGCCGTTGCTTCCGCTGTGGTCTCCGGTGTAGCAGATACGGATGACTCCGTTGCTGTCTGTGCCGGCTGGGACACAGATGAATTTATGATCGAATCCTTATTGTTAGATGAAAACTTATCCAGCGAAAGTGAAATGCCTGCCATATTTAATTCACGACAGATATTCGCTGCTGTAGGAACGACAAATGTTACTGCAAAACCAGCAACCAGTGTCGCCGTAAGACCTAAACAAACCGCTTTCCTTTTCAATCTTCTCGACTTTAACATACCAAAAATCCTTTCTGTAAATCGTACTTCTCAATAATTTCTATGTTTTCCTTATTCTGTATAAAGTTTTGTGTCTGATAAATTATTACATAATTGTTACACGTTATTAACAATTATAGTAACACTGCTCTAATTTGTCAACCAGCATTTTGTGAAAATTTTAAGAAATTATTACATATTTCTGTGCACATTAACAGGAAAAAGCAAAAAAGCTCTGCCTCCGCAAGAGACAAAGCTTTCTACCTATGTAGATATTTTACCATATATTTCCAAATTTACAATTTGTTCTACCCTTGTGGTCATATATGTCCACTGTTTCGTTACTTACGCACAATGACTACCTGCGTGGCTTTCATATAAGGCTCTGTAAAATCTACACTTTTCTTCCTTTCGTCGGTAATGGTCATCGCAGCCACACCCACGTCTGCCATCTTCCTCTCAACATTTGCGACAACAGAATCAAAGGCGGTATCCGTAATTTCCAGCCTGCGGCCCAGTTTGTCACAGACCGCCTTCATAATATCCACATCAATACCGACAATATCACCGGAATCCAGTTTGCTTTCATATGGTGGAAACTCCGCATTTGTTACCATGACCAGCTCTTTCCGGCCGGACTTCTTTTTGCCGGTCTCATATGCCGTCTGCGTTTCTCCATCCTGAAGCCATGCCTTTACAATCTTACCGAGTGTTCCATCATCCTTCAACTCCTGCAGCGCCTGATCGATCTGCCCTAAAAGCTCCCGCTCGTCCTTATTGACAGCAATGCCGTATTCTTCCTCCGCATATGGTTCGGATAAAATTTCCACATCATCAAACCGCTCTGCAAAAACCTTTGCCGGGGCATCGTCGATCATTACCGCATCCACAACACCCTTTCGCAATGCTTTTACTGCATCAAGACCTTTGTTAAATCTTTTTATTTGTGCCCCTTCGATGTCACTCACATAAATATCGCCTGTTGTTTTCATCTGTACGCCAATGGATTTATTTTTGAGATCATCCAGAGAATGTACTGTATTTTTCTTTTTTCCACAGCCTCCTAATATCAATACGCATACCATCAGCAGCATAATTACTTTTTTCATACAGATCTCCATTCCTTTCTCAGCCCGCTGACTATATTACAATCTGGTCTCTTCCACCATTTTTGCCTACATACAGCTTCTCATCCGCTCTCTTGACAACCTTTTCATAAGACTCTGCCGGTGTGCTTTCCGTGACACCAAAGGTCATAGTAACCTGTATATCCGTACCACCATAATTTACTACCAGATCCCGGATACTTTGCTGCAAAGCTTCTACCCGTTCCCTTGCTTCGGTCAGATCCATGCAATAGATTGCCAAAAACTCCTCGCCGCCCCAACGGCTGGCAAAACCTTCTTCTCCGACGCTGTTCCTGATAGCTGCGGATACCTCGATCAAAACCTGATCTCCTGCTGCGTGGCCAAATGTGTCATTGATCCGCTTAAAAAAGTCAATATCACACATTACCGCCGTATATACTGCTTTTTGTTCTACCAGAGCCGCCATCATATGGTTGCCGCTCCGCCGGTTATACAAAGAAGTGAGGGCATCCATTTCCACAAGCTTCTGTAGATTGCTTCTCATCTTATCTGCATAAATACCAATATCTCCAAGCTCATCCTTTCGCTTACGGATCCTCTCATCCAGTGTTTCTCCCAGAGTTCCCTCTGAGATCGTCTGAAGAAAATGATTTATGGAGTTAATATCTGTTAGAACTCCTGCAGAATACCTACGGGTACACAGAACTGCCACAAAAACTGCCACGACAGAAAATCCCAAAAACCATGACAGGATCCGTAAAATCTTATGATACACGGTACTTCTCCTTTTGCCGGCAAAGACCATCCCCACAACAGAGTTGTCATCATTTTTTAGTGCCTTATAATACCCTATATATTTAGTCCCATTAACTCCCACTTTATCCGAGAAATAATCCTGTCCTGTAGCAAGCACCACATCACCAACTGTCTGCTCCGCTTTTGTACCTGCTGCCGATATCCCATCCTCATCCTCCACCGTCGTGATCACACGGGTGTCACCCCAGAAAATGGTAGTGTCAATATGAGACTTTTCCCGCACCCTGTAGAGCATAGTGGAATCTGTGATGTTTAAATCTCCCTTCAGTAATCGCCCATCCTCATACTTATAATCGCCTCTGACGGTGAGATCCAGGCATTCCACCATCATATTGGTGGTGGCTGCCAGCTCATCCCGGATACTCTGACAGTAGAAGTGATAAAACATCATCGCTCCAAAGAGCAATACAAATATTGACAGGATCACTGTGGGAAGGGTCACCATTAAAATCAGACTATGCCTGATTCCTCGTCTGGCTTTTCCCATGCACTCCCCCCTTTCATACCTTCTTACAACCTTTCAGATACCTGATCCGGTCATTACTTATCAGAAAAATAACTCTGGTCGTAACCGCTCTGGCCATTTTGTGCCTGATCTGCGCTTCCCTGATTGTTGTAGCCGGTCTGGTCATAACCGGTCTGTGTATAATTCCCCTGATCATAGCCGTCCCGGCCTGTAGTACCCTGATTGCTGTAGCCGGTCTGATCATAGCTGTCCCAGCCTGTAGTATCCTGATTGCTGTAGCCGGTCTGTGTATAACCATCCTGAGCATAGCCGGTCTGGCTGTAGCCACCCTGATCATAACCACCGTTACCATAGCTGTCCTGACCACTCAGTCTGTGATATAATGCAGCATCTGTCGCATTCATATAAGGTGAAGTCCAGAATATAAATACAAGTCCCATCGTGATCGCACCAAGAAGTGCCCATCCGATAAAGGACAGATCCAGCACAAAGGCTGCCCATTTATTACCGTTCATCATCTGTTTGCTTTGTGCAAATACCTCGCTGCTGCTCATCTCCGGATGCTCAGCCAGAAGATATGGCACCATACGGTATTCATAACTCTTTACAATTCCCGGGATCACAAAGAGCAGACTCCACAGTCCCACAAATAAGTCCCGTAAGAAACAGGTCTTTACACAGTTCCAGTAATTACGGGTAAAACCGTTTCCAAGTGTTCCAAACTCCGGTTCACCGGTCATACTCTGACTGAAAAAGCCCTTGCATCCTACAACCAGTACATTCAAAGCAAATATCTTGATGGCAAACGCCAGAAGCAGGATCACCAGTACTGCAATAGAAGCCACCATCACTGCCATGGGATTAATGCCGCTCAACACTCCCGATACATCCACATTTCCGGTTGACGCACTCCGAGAATTTTTCACACCATTTCTGCCGGCACTTGTCGCTCCTCCTGTAATTGCCGATAAAATCAATGAAACCAGCACCAGCTTCCAATAATACATCTTTACAGTCGCTTTTCCTCTGGATTTCAATTCTTCCCTTGTCCATGTTATCATCTGTTACCTCTTTCTGCGCCTTTTGCGCTATGAATTTGTTTATATTATATAATATACAGCCCGTCTTAGACAACTGATTTTTTACATTTCATTCATAGTTTATTAAAATTCTTTCATAAAATTCACAAAATATTTTTTAAAAAGGTATTGCATTTTTCGGTAATATATTATAACGTATAAAGGAAGAGTTAACTTTACATATTATCTTTTATTTGTTTCCCCTTTATAAAGAGGTCACCCACTTCCCCCGGATGACCTCCATTTTTTTGTCCTATTTCGTTTTGTTAAAATACCACTTGCCTGCTGCTGACAGATCGCCGTTTGTCCAGCCGCTCGTTTTGCTGCAGGTGCTGGCGATCAGTGCAGAAGATTCGTTCTTATTACACAGACTCCACGCAGTATAGCTGATATTGTACCGGTCCAGCAGACGCAGCCATTGATTGCCGGAGGCCTTGTCAAGCGCACCGTTTCCTGATGCATCACAGATACTGAACTCAGTCACCATCACCGGCAGACCTTTTTTGTGTGCTGTCTTCAGTTTTTCCTGATTCCATTCTTTATGCGTCCCGGCATAGAAATGAAGGGCATACATAAGATTCTTTCCCTTCAGTGGGCTCTGCGCCACAACATCCACATCCTGGGACCAGGTTGGTGTTCCAATCACGATCACGGCATTTTTGCTGTGTTTCCGAATGGTCTTTACAATGGTCTTTGCATAAGGTTTGATCTGCTTATTCCAGGTGACATTACCGTTTGGCTCATTACAGATCTCATATATGACATTCTTCTGACCGCCGTATTTCTTCGACATCTTCGTGAAGAATTTCTTTGCTTCCGACTTATGCTGATTGGGATTGCCGTCATTGAGGATATGCCAGTCGATGATCACATACATTCCAAGCTCCGTCGCATATTTCACTCCCTCCCGGACCTTGTTGACTGCATCCGGACCATATCCCTCGGACTTATTGGTGTACATTGCCAGACGGATCGTATTGATACCATAGTTGTCCCGAAGGGTCTGGAATGCGTCCTTATTGACATACTGCGGAAACCATGCAATGCCATGGGTGCTGACACCCTTCAACCGGAACTTCGCACCATGGCAGTCTTTCAGATCCGTTCCGGATACATGAAGCGCCCCATGCCGTTTCACCGGAGTGATCCCCGCTGCCTCTGCCGTTCTGGTCAGCTCATCACTTACCGTTCCCGTAACATCTGCCGCCCCAGACGCAACGGTGCCCGACTGACTCTTCTTCTCTGCCGGATTTCTGCCGGAAATTTCTGCCAGAACCGCCCCCGTTAAACCGACAACAATAACAATAAAAGCAGCCGCCATAAATATCTTTCCAATATGGCTTTTCATTTGATTCATTTTCTCTTTCATCTGACTCATTTACTCCTCCATTCCAATACTGTTTCGCGTTGCAGGATATCGCGGAAATATCATATACCAAAGACATGTTTACAACGGATCAATCTCCGGAAACACTTCCCGCATCAGACGCTGATATCCATCCAGACGCTGCACCTTATGCACCTTCTTGCGAAGCTTTTTGCCATCCGGCATGCTGTCTGCCAGAAAGCCCCACAGCTCCTTCATCTTAAAAAGCACCGGCTGACCGGGTCCATACGCTTCGCAGTATGCCTTGCAAAGCGCATTGGCATATATGCCGATCCGGTTGAGCCTTTCTTTTTCGGACAAATTTCTCATCCCGCCGGCTCCGGACATGTTTTGCTGCCCATTCCCCGTACTTTCACCTGACGAGGAAGCGGGTTGTTCTTCCCAACACTCCTCTCTCTCCTGTATTTGTAACGCTAACTCCGGATGAGCCATAAGCCCCCGTCCTATCATTATCCGGGTCACCTCCGGAAAACGGGCACGAATCCGGTCATAATCCTCCAGAGAACAGATATCACCATTGTAGCACAACGGCATATTACAGCGTTGCACCGCTTCCGCAAACATATCCAGATTTGGTGTATTTTTGTAATAATCCTTTTGCACCCGCGGATGAATGATCAGCTCCTCCACCGGATACTGATTATAAATATCAATGATCTCCGGAAATTCCTCCGGATCATCCACTCCTAATCTTGTTTTGATGGATATTTTCAGCGGACATTCCCGGTAGATTTCCTCCAGAAACCGGTCAAGCGCCACGGTTCTTGCCAGAAAACCGGATCCCTTCCCCTTAGAAACCACAGTCCGGGCTGGACAGCCCAGATTCAGATTAACCGTATCGTAGCCCAGCTCCGCCATCTGCCCGGCTACCCGTAAAAACTCTTCCGCACGGTTGCTCATAATCTGCGGAATGAGACATCCCACCTGATTATTCTCCGGCAGGATGTCTCTCATCTCTTTATTTCTCAGACGTTTGCTGTCTGTCGCTGTAATGAAGGGAGTGAAATAGCGGTCAATCCCTCCATAATATTTTTCAAAAACATTCCGGAATACATATCCGGTAATACTCTCTAAGGGTGCAAAATACACCTGCATGACAGTTCTCCATTCTATTATAAATATCGTTCATGTTTCAGTCATGCTGTGGCACCGGACCGCTTCTTTCTACTGTACCAGCTGTGCCGGTGGTGTATGAAGGATCTTCCGGACCGGAAGTATACTGACTATAATGTTGACAGTAAACATAGCAAGGATCAGCAATGCCGCCATCCACCATGGGAACAGGAGATAAATCTCCAGCGACGGAATTGAGGTGATAAATTTGATGACTCCACTGGTGATCAGGATGGCAGGAATACATGTGTACGCTGTCATCATGACCATCTCCAGCATATATGCCTTGAGAATACTTCCCGGTGAAATACCGATCAGCCGGTAAACTGTCAGTTCTTCGCTTCGTGCCATTGCATTTGACTTTATAGTAAAATATATCATAATCAGTGATAATACTGCAACTGCTATTGTCACAATATATCCGGCATTCAGGCCGCTTTCCTTCTGCTCCTTCTGATATTCCTCGATCTGAAGCTGTGCATTACTCTGTGCCCGCACTTTGAAATAATCCTTATAGTCTTTACCTTTTTTCTCAAAACAGGCTATGGTTCCCTCTACATCATCGGTATATACCTGAAACTGCTTGGCATTTACCACATAAGCCATCCGGATCTCCTCACATTTGTCCTTCGGAAGCACATACTCCGCACCGCTGTCCAACGGACATTTCCCTACGATCTTACATGTATCCAGTCCAAGCTTCTGCTCTGCCTGACCCGTGATCATCTCACCGCTCTGCCATCTTTTCTGGTGCTCGTAGTCCTGATACTGATTTTCGTCCACAAGGATCTGATTTCCCTTCAGCTTCACATCCCCATATTCTTCCGGATACGCCTGGCGCAGCTCCTCATCCGACATAATCTTTTTGTCTCCGTAATTCATTCCGAAGGCTACATACGGACTCACATAAACAGAGGGCTCTCCTGTGTCAGATACACCTACAATCTCCAGCTCAAGATTTGAAATTGTGGTAATGACCTTTAAACCCAGCAAAGACTCTTCCTTGTTGTAAAGAGACGCTACAACGCTTCCGGACTTTTGGAAGGTAGATAAGAGCCACTTGTCAATTACAAGCTCTTTCCGGTTCTTTGGCAGACGTCCACATACCAGATCCTCCTCCTTCAGCTCACTGTAATCTACCGCTGAAAAATTATCAATTTTAGCATTGACCTGTTTCAACTGACGGAAGCCGTCATAGCTCAGGTTTAATGTTCCCTGTTGCAATGCGTTATATTTGATATCGGAAGTCAGCGTTTCCTGACAATATTTTTCTACTGCCTTAGACACCTCGCTGTCATCCCCGTTTGCCGGCTCCAGCTGTACCGTCACATAATGCGAATCCTGCGTCACGACCTCCTGCTTGTTGATGTCATGCTGCATCATAAAATCTGCAAGTGCAAGCACCAGCAGAACGGAGGTTGCCAAAAGGATCCCCACGATAAAACGATGTTTTTTCCCAAGCATTCTTATGTTTTCGCAGGCAAGCTTCCAGATCTGTCTCATAGGCAGCCCCATACTTCGTCCTGCCTTGAGTTTTGGCAAATGATAAGATACCTCCTCCATCTGGCTCTGATCCAGCTTTGGACGGCTTGCATCCCGCATCACGCAGCCGGATTCCTCTCCTGTCAGCACCAGCTCCACATTGTCCTCTGTCTGAATGTAAAGCTTTCCGTCCTTCCATGCCAGATTGATGTGAAGCTTTCCATCCGGCTGCCCCTCCGGATCATCCCGATGGAATTTTTCCCGGTACAAGGACAGGTCGATAAAATCTTCCTCTACCCTCTGCCGCTCCATGTCTTTCAGATAAATATCGGAATCATCAATTTTCTGATAGCCGCCGCTTGGATCATTGGCATAATCCCGCTTGATCTCTCCATCCTTAATTTCAATGATACGGTCAGCAAAAAATTTAGCGATCGCCTTCTCATGAGAAACTAAAATCACAAGGCATTCTTTTGAAATACTTTTCAGGATGCTCATGGTTTTCAGCGTATTTTCCTCATCCAGATTGCCCGTAGGCTCATCCGCCAGAATGATCTCCGGCGACTTCACAAGAGCTCTTGCAATGGAAACTCTCTGCTGCTGTCCTCCGGAAAGCTGCGAGATGCGCTTCTTTTTGTAGCGCGACATCCCCAATGCCTCCAAAACATAATCCACACGCTCATCTTTCTGCTCCTCCGTCAGATCAAATACATTCAGAGCCAGCTTCACATTGTATGCTACCGTATAATCCTGCAGCAGATAATAATTCTGGAAAATATAACCAAATTTCTGGTTTCGGAGACGTTCGATCTTGTTCTGCTCATACTTTCGAAGCACCACATCATCAACCTTGACTGTGCCGCTTTTGAAGGTATCCAGTCCTCCAATGGTGTTCAGCAGAGTGGTCTTTCCTGATCCGCTCTCTCCCAGAATACACACAAGCCCCCGGTCCCCCAGCTCCAGACTGACCTCTTTTAATACATGGTTTTCATTGGACTTGCCTTTATTAAAATATTTATCGAGTTTTTCTATTTTTATCATTTCTTATTCCTCCATTCTGTCCCCGTTTAATGACCGGAACCGACTTATTCCTGTCTCAACGTACGATTAAAAAAGAATACCGTCAAAAACAGCAGGACCGCATTATATACGATAAACAGAACAAAGCCTATGATTCCGTAATAAAACATCATATTGCGGATAAAGGATACACCTGTCTGCTGCAGAATCACCATAATGATCGCTGTAACGATCACCGCTGCAATACAGTGAATTCCCATTTCCAGATACGTGATCCTGCCCATCTGCCTGCGCCTCATTCCTATAAAACGCAATACACTGTAATCCTTTTTCTTAATCTTCAAAATGGAGCGAATGATCAGGATCTGCAAGATTGCAAGTGCGATCAGGATCAGAGTGGAGATTCCAATAACCTCCAGTCTTTTATATACCTTTTCCTGTACATATTTTGTGGCACTTACCTGATATGTGCTGATGGCATCATAACCCATATCCTGCAGCTCCCGAAGCACCTTATCGGTTTTGCTGTAATTTGCAATATACACACTTGCCTGTGTGGTTCCGATATTGTAATAATCCCTCAGCTTCTGGTAAATCTCCGGGCTGACCTCGATAAAATCTCCTCCCTGCTGACTGAAATCTTCGGCATATTCAATATCTATCGAGATACGATTGGCTTTTTGGGATGTTTCCTCCGAATCTGTTTCCAGACCGGCTGCTTTCATATTCTGATCGATCTCATCCGCCTGCGCACCGGCCGTATCGTTACCGGATTCTTCCTTTTCTATATGAAGAACTCCCTGCTGCCCCGAAAATGCCATTTTCAGATCACTCGGAACAAGTCCATAACCGGTGGATGGTATGATATAGTTCTCTGAAACACGCACCTGATTGTCTTTGAGATCATCGGCAACAACGACATACACCGGTTTCATGGTCCCATAATATTTCTCATATCTCATGTCCCAGCAAAACTCTCCCCACACCACGAACTTATCCATACCATATGTCAACATCTGGCAAAGCTCCGGATGAAAATACACCTGTCTTGTATTGTCCTTTAATATCCCCACGATCTTCAGATCCTGAAAGCAGCTTTCTCCCTCTTTCCACAAATTTTCGGATGAAAAATAGCACCGGATCTGACTGTTCAGCTTCTTTTTGTCTGTGGTATACAGCACGATCTCATTTCGTTCCTTCGGAAGGCGGCCTGATGCCAGATCCGACTTGGTGATCGCCGTGGAGGATTTCATAAAATGTGTTTTGTCCAACAAGCGGATTCCCTGATTCTTTTCTTCCTCTGTCATACCATCGTTATCCACATTTGTAATCTGCTTATCCTGACTGCCGTGAGTCTTTTCGTAATCCTTATCCTCTTCTATGTAATAATTGATATCATTGGCATAATCGCAAAGATCTGTCATGGTTACATATTTTACACCGGCGATTGCCGCCTGATCCTTCTCGGTCAATACACTGTTGTCCGGATGACGCACTACCAGACGGGTATCATTTTTCTGCAGATAAGCATCACTGTTATACTCCTTTGTGATTCTGTCATCCCGATACACCAACAACTCCCCGATAAACAGGAATGACACTACTGCCGTGATCAGAAAAAAGGTAAAGAACAGTCCCGCTCTTGCCTTCTGCATTTTGATATTTTTTAACGCAAAAAAATTCTCCAGATGCTTTTTTTTCGTTTTTTCTCCTGAGTTGCTTTTAATTTCACCTTCGGAGGGATTCTGGTGGTCCTGATCCACATTTTCATCCCGCTTATTCACAGGAACATCAGTTACCACCTCTCCATCGTGAAGCCGGATTCTTCTGGTAACATACGGTTCCGCCTGATCATAATTGTGCGTTACCATGATCACCAGTTTCTCATGGGATAACCGCTCCAGAATCTCCACAATCTGTTCTCCCGTCTCACTGTCCAGATTGCCGGTCGGCTCATCTGCCACAATGATATCGGTATTCTTTGCCAGCGCTCTGGCAATCGAAAGCCTCTGCTTCTGTCCGCTGGAAAGCTGTGATGCTCTCTGCGCCGCCTGCTCCGTCAGACCTACCTGCTCCAGATAAGCCATTGCCTCTTCCTTCGAACTTTCCGGGTCCTTTCCCTGGATCACCAATGCCGCAAGAATATTATCCAGTGCCGTATAGTGATTGATCAGACTGTAATCCTGAAACACAAATCCGATCTTATTGCGCCGGTACTCCTCCCAATCCTGATCATCATATTGGAAGGTCGGCTCTCCCCGGAAGTACATTTCTCCTTCATCAAAAGGAAGCATTCCACTGATCACGTTCAAAAGAGTGGATTTTCCTCCTCCACTCTCTCCGGTGATCGCCACAAACTCTCCCATGGAAAATTCCAGATTGATCTTACGCAGTGCCTGCGTGACAGATGTATCGGAATAATAATATTTGCTGATATTCTGCAGCCGCAATATCGTCTCTGCCATATCGTTTCTCCTTTCGTCCATTTCGCTACATCAATCCTATCATAGAAAAAAGCAAAAAAAATCACTGCAAATTTCATAAAATTTACAGTGATTTTTTCAGTTGCACGAATTATTGAATCAAAATTACACGAATTATTCAATCTTTTTTATTCGTATCTCTCTTAAATTCTTACAAATTTCTTAAGTTTTTATTTAATGCTTTCCGGCAAGATCAATTCGGATCAATGCCTTCTTCAGTGCAAGCTCTGCACGGACCATATCTACCTCTTTGGAACCGCTTGTCAGCCTGCGTTCTGCACGTTCCTTGGCTTTCCGGGCACGGTTGGCATCGATCTCATCCGGCCATTCGCATGACTCCGCCAGCACAGTGACCTTGTCCTTCTGGATCTGCACGAAACCATCATGAAGCGCTGCCTCCCGGACATTTCCGTCCGTCTTGATCCGCAGCACACCCGGCTCCAGGATCGTCGTCAGCGGAATATGCCCCGCTAGCACACCGATCTCGCCCTCTGTGGTCTTCATCTCTACCATATCCACAGCTTCATTAAAAAACACACGGGTCGGAGAGATGATCTGCAAATGAAATGTTTTTTCAGCCATCTAAGCCCCCCTTATTTGGATGCCGAAGCTGCACGCTCTACGACGTCATCAATACTGCCGGCATTCAGGAAATAGCTCTCCGGAATCGCATCATGCTTACCATCCAGAATCTCCTGGAAACCACGGATTGTCTCAGATACCGGTACATATTTGCCGGGAAGTCCTGTAAACTGTTCTGCTACATGGAACGGCTGTGACAGGAATCTCTGTACCTTTCTTGCACGGTTTACTACCAGCTTATCCTCCTCGGAAAGCTCGTCCATACCAAGAATGGCGATAATATCCTGCAGCTCCTTATATCTCTGAAGAAGCTCCTGTACGCTTCTGGCTACCCGGTAATGCTCCTCTCCTACGATATGCGGATCAAGGATACGCGATGTGGACTCCAGCGGATCTACTGCCGGATAAATACCCAGCTCTGCGATGGAACGCGCCAGTACAGTTGTTGCATCCAGATGTGCAAAGGTATTGGCCGGAGCAGGGTCTGTTAAGTCATCGGCAGGCACATATACAGCCTGTACCGAAGTGATAGATCCCTTTTTGGTAGATGTGATACGCTCCTGCAGCGCACCCATCTCGGTCTGCAGTGTCGGCTGATAACCTACGGCACTAGGCATACGTCCAAGAAGTGCTGACACCTCAGAACCAGCCTGTGTAAAACGGAAAATATTATCAATGAACAAGAGGACATCCTTACCGGAACGGTCACGGAAATTCTCTGCCATAGTAAGTCCTGTCAGACCTACACGCATACGCGCTCCAGGCGGCTCATTCATCTGACCGAATACCATGGTGGTCTTGTCAATAACACCGGACTCGATCATCTCATAATAAAGATCGTTACCCTCACGGGTACGCTCTCCTACACCGGTAAACACAGAATATCCACCATGCTCCTGCGCGATATTTGTGATCAGCTCCTGGATCAGTACGGTCTTACCTACACCGGCACCTCCAAAGAGACCGATCTTACCACCCTTCTGATATGGACACAGAAGATCAACGACCTTGATACCTGTCTCAAGAATCTCTGTGGCTGTAGACTGCTCCTCAAAGGATGGTGCTTTTCTATGAATTGGATCATACTGTACGTCCGTTGGTGCCGGCTTCTCATCGATCGGCTCACCCAGTACGTTAAACATACGTCCCAGCGTTGCCTCACCAACCGGTACACTGATCGGACCGCCGGTAGCTTCCGCTGTCATACCACGCTTTAATCCATCAGTAGGACCCATGGCGATACAACGCACGGTGTCATCTCCCAGATGCTGTGCCACCTCAACCACCAGCTTTTTCCCATCTTCCAATGGGACATTTACTGCATCGTTGATCTCAGGCAGTCCACCCTCTGGGAATTTGATATCAAGGACGGCACCAATAATCTGCGTCAGCTTACCTGTCTTTAAATCTGCCATCTTTCTTATCTCACTCCTTTTTACTATATTTCTGCTGTACTTTGCCTATCCTTCAGCAAGGTACTATTTCAATCATTTTTTCATTTCTTATCATTACTGGATCGCCGAAGCACCGGCAATGATCTCTGTCAGCTCCTGTGTAATAGACGCCTGACGGGCACGGTTATAACGCAGGGACAGATCACTGATCATATCCTCCGCGTTACTCGTTGCAGAATCCATCGCCTGCATGCGGGCTCCATTCTCGCTGGCATACGCCTCGGTCAGACCGCCAAAGATCAGACTGTTGATATACTTTGGCACAATGGCGTCCAAAGCTTCCTCTGCCGCCGGCTCATAATTCATCAGCGTAATGCGCTCCAGCGGATCAGCCGCCTCCTCGCTCTCCGATGTAATATCGTCTGCATCGATCGGCAGAAGCTTTACCATTGTCGGAATCTGTACCACAGTGTTTTTGAATATGGTGTAAACCAGATAGATCTCACCAATATTGCCCATGGTAAACTGGCTGAGGACATCTTTTCCCACAGCAATCGCATCATCATACATAGGACCATTCATGGCTTCCGAATAATCATTTACGATCTCATATCCCAGATGCTCCAGTGCGTCACGGCCCTTGGTTCCCACGGAAAAAATCTTTGTATTGTCCGGGGTAAAACGATCATCCTTGGAGATCATTTTGACAATGTTGGAATTGTAACCACCTGCCAGTCCACGGTTGGATGACACAACGATCACAGCCTTCTTGTCCGACGTTCCTTTCTGCAGGAAAGGATGAGACATCTGTCCGGACTTTGCGATCATTCCGGCTACCGTCTCATACATCGTATCAAAATACGGCTTGGATTCCTCGGCATTCTGCTTTGCCTTGGTCAGCTTAACCGAAGACACCAGCTTCATTGCCTTAGTGATCTGCTCCGTACTCTGTACGCTCTCCTTCCTCCGTTTAATATCTCTCATAGAGGCCATATGATTTGTTCCTCCATTCTATTTTCTTTCTACGATACATCTGCGACAGCAGCTTATTTTACAAAATCTGCCTTGAACTCCTCGATGGCTTTTACAAGCTTCTCCTCAATCTCCTTACTCATCTCGCCCTTCGTGCGGATCTCGTCAGGAATTTCCGGATACCTGGTATCGACATACTCAAAGAGTCCCTTCTCAAACTCAAGGATCTGATCCAGCTCAATATCGATCAGATATTTCTTGGTTGCTGCATAAATGATCATAACCTCGTTTTCTACAGGCATCGGATTATACTGATCCTGCTTCAGGATCTCGCGGATACGCTCTCCCTGTGCCAGCTGTGCTTTTGTCTCCGGGTCCAGATCAGAACTGAACTGGGAGAATGCTGCCAGCTCACGGAACTGCGCCAGCTCGATACGGATCGGTCCGGCAATCTTCTTCATTGCCTTGATCTGCGCTGCGCCACCAACACGGGATACAGACAGTCCGGCGTTTACTGCCGGACGGAATCCGGAGTTAAACATCTCTGTTTCCAGATAAATCTGACCATCTGTAATAGAAATTACGTTGGTCGGAATATATGCTGATACATCGCCTGCCTGAGTCTCAATGATCGGCAGAGCTGTCAGGGAACCGCCGCCCAGCTTGTCAGAAAGTCTGGCTGCACGCTCCAGCAGACGGGAATGCAGATAGAATACATCTCCAGGGAATGCCTCACGTCCCGGTGGACGCTTGAGCAGTAAGGAAAGGGTACGGTATGCTGCTGCATGCTTGGTCAGATCATCATAAATGATCAGCACGTCCTCTCCTGACTCCATCCACTCTTCACCGATGGCACATCCGGAATACGGAGCGATATACTGTAACGGTGCCAGCTCACTTGCTGTTGCCGCAACGATCGTTGTATAATCCATCGCACCGTACTCATCCAGCTTCTTTACGATGGTAGCTACGGTAGATGCTTTCTGGCCAATGGCAACATAAATACATTTTACTCCCTGACCCTTCTGATTGATGATCGTGTCGATGGCAATGGCCGTCTTTCCTGTCTGACGATCACCGATGATCAGCTCACGCTGTCCTCTTCCGATCGGCACCATGGAATCAATCGCCTTAATACCTGTCTGCAGCGGTGTGTCTACGGACTTTCTGGAAATAACGCCCGATGCCACACGCTCGATCTGACGATATTTCTCGGTTTCGATAGGTCCTTTTCCATCAATTGGCTGTCCCAGTGCATTGACAACTCGTCCCAGCAGGGCATCCCCTACCGGTACCTCAACCACCCGGCCTGTGGTCTTAACCACATCACCTTCATTGATGTTTTTATGATCACCTAAGAGTACTGCACCGACATTATCTTCCTCCAGGTTCTGTACCATTCCAAATACGTCATTTGGAAATTCCAGGAGCTCGCCCTGCATGGCATTTTCCAGACCATGAATACGGGCAATACCATCCGCCACCTGAATGACAGTACCAGTATCAGATACATCGAATTTGGTACTGTAATGTTTAATCTGTTCCTTGATCACGGAACTGATCTCTTCCGGTTTCAAATTCATGATACTCCTCCATTCAACTTGCTATTTCAGCAAACACAGAAGACTTTTTATTCTTTGCATTTGCCTGTTTCATTCGATAACTGAATCTCCGACAAGGATTTCGCCATATTATTCAGCTTTGTTTTTATACTGCTGTCCACTACCCTGTCGCCGATCTGGATCTTCATTCCACCGATCAGCGCCGGATCAACTTCATATTTCATCACAAACGACTCATACTTTGTCGTCTCAAGCAGTCTCTTTTCCACAGCGTCCTTTTCCGCATCCTTCAAAGGCACTGCCGATGTCACATGTGCTACGCCAATCTTTTTATATTCTCTGCACTCATCAACGAAATAGGACAAAATATCATAGATTTCCTTAAATCTGCCCTTATCCTCGATGGTCAGGAAAAATCCCGTCAGCTCATCACTCACTCTGCCATGAAAAACAGTTTCCAGTACGGAACATTTCTCCTCCACACAAATCTTCGGATGACACATCAGCTTCACGAAATCTTCATTGTCGTCTAACACCTGTATGACCGCTTCCACTTCCTCCATCAGGGCATCCAGCTTGTTTTCCTCAACAGCCAGCTCAAAAAGAGCCTCGCCATAGGTTTTTGATACTAACTTAGCCATGTCTCATCACCCATCTCTTTTAAAGTGTCCTCGATCAACTGTGACTGTTTACCCTCGTCAAGAGAAACCTCAATGACCTTTCCGGCCATTGCCGTTGCAACAGAGATCATTTCCTGTTTCACTTCGTCCTTGACTTTATTCTTTTCCAGCTCTACCTCGCGGTTCGCACGCTCCAGGATGCGGTTTGCCTCCTCCTTCGCCTCACCTACGATAGCTGTCTCCTTCTTCAGAGCTTTCTTTCTGGTCTCAGAAAGAATCTCCTCTGATTCCTTATCAACGTTTTTCAGTTTCTCATCATACTCTTCTTTAAACTGAATCGCGTCTGCTTTTTCCTTTGCCGCTGTCTCCATCTCCTGACGGATCGTTTCCTGACGCTTCTGCATCAGATTACGCGCCGGATTAAATAATAAATATGACAAAAACAGAAAAAGGAAAAACATAGCCAGAATGGTGATCAGACTGTCAAAGATCAACTGCGGATCTAGTCCGAAAATATAATCACCAAGCCCACTCTGTGCTAAAGCTACATTCATTACACTCACCTGTGTTCTGCCTCCTTTCAACAGTTTTTATCGCGAAATTACAGCTTGCTGTATAAAGGATTGGCAAATAACAGGATCAGCGCAATAACGAGACCATAAAGACCTGTTGTCTCGGCAACGGCCTGACCAAGAAGCATGGTAGACATGATATCACCCTTCGCACCCGGATTACGTCCAACTGCAGAAGCACCATAACCTGCTGCAATACCCTGACCTACACCAGGACCGATACCTGCGATAACTGCAAGACCTGCACCAATTGCAGAACCCATTAAAACTAAACCTTCGTTTGTAATATTCATTATAATATCCTCCTTAATTTAAAATCCTTTTGAATTACTCTGTTTCACCGATCGCATCCGCAACAAAGCACATGGTCAGCATACAGAACACGTACGTCTGAATACATCCGGAAAAAACATCCAGATACGCATGAAGTGCCGCCGGCCATACCAGTGTCAGAACCTTTGGCAGCAAACCATAGAGCAGTCCCATCATAACCGTTCCCGATAAGATATTACCGAAGAGACGGAGAGACATTGAAATCGGCGTTGAAAACTCACTGATCAGGTTCATTGGGAAGAACAAAAAGATTGGTTCAAACAATCCCTTGATCTTGCCGAACTTCTGATACTTAAATCCATTAAACTGGATCATAAACCATGTGATCAGCGCCAGCGGAAACGTGACTCCGTAATCTGCGGTTGGTGCTCTAAGTCCTAATAGCCCGGACAGGTTACAGACCAGAATGAATATAAAGAGTGCACTGACATAGTTGCGGAATTTCAAAGCATTTTTGCCGCCCATGGAACCCGCCACCATCTTGTCCAGCATCTCTACGATCAGCTCGATCGCATTCAAAAATGGTCCCGGTACTTCATTTGGATCTGCTTTCCGGATAGCACGGTTTGCAAATAACGCAAATACCAGAATCGCCAGAATAACGATGATCATAGATATATGCGTTGTCGTCAGATAGACATCCTGCCCCATAAACCGCAGCTTTGTATATCCGTGGATAAAGAAATCCACCTGTGCGCTGCTGTCAGCATAGACAGGCATTGCATTGCCCAGCCCCTGTGAAATGGCTAAGACCCTGATTCCCACATTCTCACCTTCCTTTTTTAGTTTTTTGTTGGAAACAACTGTTTCCGTCGATACGGACTATCACCCTTCGCCGTATCATTTATATGTGTAAACCACCGCATAGCGGCGAATACTCATCACAATCTGTCATTGTTATGACTTCACCGAAGAACCCTTGTGCGACGCCATAAGCCTGTGAATCTTCGGCTGCATAAAGGCAGATATTTTCATTCCAATCATCCCAAGCACTGTTCCAACCGGATGAATGTAACGGTACTGTGTCATGGCCAACGCCAGAACAACCGCCATTACCAGAAATCTTTTCATCGCAGAAGCCTGAATATGCCTCCCCGCATGAGTCGCATCCATATCCAGCGCAATATCCAGATGGTGGTACATATGCCAGAGAAGCCACGCAGCTGCTGCCAGTCCCACCAAAAGTCCACACGCCACTGCCAGCCTGTGCCGGGATACGATCATCAGAATCACCAGCACCAGGATCCCCCATACTGCCAGACCTGCCATCAGTTCCTTTAAGGTCTGCTTTGCCTGTCTCATACGAATCCTCCATATCTCTTAATGCTTCTCCGTTTTATCCTTTGCAGCATCGGAGATATCCTTCATGCTTTCCACGCGGGCACGCTCCTGCCCTTGTTTTTTTAACTCTTCTATATACTGAAGCCGCTCATGCTCTTTCCTCATATCTTCTGAATAAAAGGACTTTGTCAGATAATAAACATTGCGAAAGGCCGCTCCGATTCCCAGCACGATCATAATCACAAACCATATCTGCGTATGAAACTGCCCGTCCAGCCACCAGCCGATCCAGCCGCTGAGACAGATCGGCACCAATATCGTAATGCTGATCTGCGATACCATCGCAAATGCCTTCAATATATTTTTTTCCTTTTTGTTCATGACTATAACACCATTTTCAAATTCTTTCGCAGTCCCGAAAGATTGCACAAAAAATCTACATATACGGGTCTATTATATAATAAATTATACAAAAAGTCCACAGGATACTTCTTCCTGATCACTCATTTCAATTTGTATAAAAAATCATTTACAATCCCTCACAAGCCCGTTATAATATTCTGTAATAATTTAATGACGTGAACGAAACGCATATTCACAAAGGAGAATACCATGGAAACGATTCATTTGTACCGTAGGCGTTATATGCCTGATGAAACAGTGGAACTGAAGGACGATCTGATCCTTTACCGGGATGACAATATTCTTGTGACAAAATGGAATATTCTGAAACCGCGCAAAGATATTGACCACGGTATTTCTGTGTATTATATGAAAGACGGCTTCAAGATCAGCAAGGTCTTTGATGCCAATGACAAGCTTGTGTACTGGTATTGTGATATTATCGAAACAGAATACCGCCCGGAGGAAAATACATACATTTTCCACGACCTTCTGATCGACGTTCTGATCTACCCGGACAAACACGTCGAAGTCGTGGATCTCGATGAATTTGCAGACTTCACAGAAAATCTGACACTGCCGGCCCCTCTTCTGGCAAAGGCTCTGCGCCGGACAAACAATCTCCTGCGTTTTATTTACGAGGGTCATTTAGATGAGCTCACCGAGCCGATCACATCCAGAGAATAAAAGAATAGGCTAAAATCGTAGTACTTCTTAACAAGCGTACTTTGCTGTTATAGAAGTACTTTTTACTCTAGTTGCGGGCTTTTCTGTTTATATATTCCGTCTTATACTTCGAATACACGATCGTCTGATCATGATAAAGCCCATAATATCCCGACATCAGATAACTTACACTGATTCCCAGCAGGAAAAACGGCACACCATGGTATCCAAACAGCTCAAACGCGATCAACATTGACGTGATCGGGCAGTTGGTCACACCACAGAAAACAGACATCATACCCACTGCCGCACACAGCGACGGAGAAATCCCCACGATATGACCGAACAGACATCCAAAGGTAGCTCCCACAAAAAATGACGGCACGATCTCGCCACCTTTAAATCCCGCTTCCAGCGTCAACGCCGTAAAAACAATTTTCCATACAAACGCCAGCGGCTCCACGTTCCCCTGAATCGCCCGCTGGATCACCGGCACACCGGCCCCCATATAATCATCGGTCTGCAAAATGATCGTCAGCAGAATGATCACCAGAGAAGACACAATAATTCTTATGTATGGATTCTTTAGTTTATTCCGGTAAAAATCTCCCAGAGAATGAAGTGCCATACAAAACACAACACTGAGAGCAGCACAACAAAGAGCCAGTCCAATGACCTTTAAGCTTGGAACAACCTCAAAAAGCGGCATGTTGTGGATCTTGAACACGTTTGGTCCAATCCCCATATGGTTTGCAAACTTCGAAGCCACCAATGAAGAAAATACACATGGAACCAGAGCAGCATAATACATTACACCAACACTGACTACCTCCATAGAAAATATTGATGCGGCAATCGGAGTTCCGAAAATAGCGGAAAACGCTGCACTCATACCGCACATAACCACAATACGCTGATCCTTCTCATCAAAGCAAAACAGCTTGCCAAGCTGCTGCCCAATACTGCCGCCAAGCTGCAGCGCCGCCCCCTCACGTCCGGCACTTCCACCAAACAAATGCGTAATGATCGTGGAAATAAAGATCAACGGCGCCATCCGGAAGGGCACTTCCGCTTCCGCATGAATGGAGGAAAGTACCATATTGGTGCCCTTATCATTCTTGTACCGGAATACACCGTACAAAAAAACGATCACTACACCGGCCAAAGGCAGACACAGGATCAGCCATGGATTCTCCGTCCGGAATGACGTCACCTGACGCAGGCAGAACGCAAACAGCGTACTAAAGGCTCCCACGAAAAGTCCTACAAACGCAGAAAAAATCCCCCAGCGTATAAAAACTGCGAGATTTCTCATTATTCTTCCTATATAAAACCGGATCATTTTTATCTGACGCATAATTTCCCTCTTCCATCTGCAATGCTTTCCTACAACTCGTTATAAATAATAAAAATCAGCAATGCCAAAACCAAGCTTGTTAATGTTCCCAGCAGATACTTATTTCTAAACTCTGTCTCCTTTAAATCGTTTGTTCTCGCCCAAGTTTTTATCGTAATTATTATCGCAATAGCAGAAAAATTTCCTAAACAGGCAAAAACAACTGTCAAGATCCGTTCCATAACTCCTATCATAGAACCAACATCAAACATACCCGTCTCATTTGAATTAGGATAAATATCCTGAATCAATTTATTAATCATTATTGAGCATGGCATTATCAGCGCAAGACTCAAAAAAACAATTTTCAACGCTTCATAATAACGGCCGGCATCACAGTTGAACCCAAAAATGCGTAATATTACGCACAAAACTCCCATATGCAGCATCTGATCAATAATAAAGACAACTGTTTGTTTCATTTTCTTGTTAAAATAACAAGCCGTTGTATCTATCAATATATGTGTTGCCAATAATATTGCTATAGCACCAGTTGCAGATTTCCATCCCGCCACAAAATACAACACCAAAAACGGCACAATATACAGCACGGAATGCATTCGTAAATATTCTCCATTAAACCATATATTATTTTTACACTTCTGACATTCTCCGCACAATTCTCCCTTTGCTGCATTTTTACATCTTGCGACCTTTATTGTTTGTAAGTAAAAATCACCAATCAAATGGAATATCAATAAAATCAAATAGTTTTCCATATATCCTCCCCTAGTAAATCAAATATCGCTCTATCCCTTGTTCTCCTTTCCTTTATTCTTGCTGATATTATATATCTGTCGATATTTTGCCGAGAAGTATTCATAATTCGAGCAATTTCTGTTGACATACCACGAACCCAAAATTCATCCATATAAAATGACAGCTTGTCATCTTTCTTTGCATTATATAAATTTCTATTTTCATACAGCATTTCATAATTTATGACAGGCATTTCCTGACTCGCCTGTCTTCTATACCCCATGCTCCAATATTCTTGTTCTAACAATTTGTATCTATTGTCCAATAACCAGCTATAAAACGAAGTATCCTCCCAGCTATCCTTAAGGGGCAGCATAATATCTGATATAATCTCAATTATATTTGCAACCTGCGGTTGTCTCAACCTGATCTGCTGAGTTGATAAACAAAATTCATTTAAATATCTGTCATATTTTGAATTTGTATTAAAGCATATGACATTACTTTTTTTTCGTTTAACTGCATTGATCGCATCCCTGGCCAAATAATATGCTTCTCCATCAAAAGCAGACGACGTCCATTCTTCCACGTCATACTTTATTTTGCCATATCCTATACCACACCTTATCTTAATAGGATATATTAAAAGCTGTAATTTTTTAATATATAAAAATGCGGCTTGTAAATCAAAAAACAACCCCTGAAATTCATCCCCTGCACTAGATACTACCTTTTTCTTTATTCCTTGTCCATATATAGTATTTAGATAATCCACGCATCCCATTAATACATTTTGTACATCATATCGATCATAATATTTCCGGGACTCTACTACATCAAACATTATCGCTGCATATTTCATGTAATTCACCTCATACCATATACTTTATCTTATGATCCAAAACTGTGCAACTCTTTTTTGTTGCTTTTCCTTTTCGCAACGTATATACGTTGCTTTTTTAAAAAGGCAGCTCTTTTTTGTTGCTTTTTTGCCATAAAGCCACCGGGCAGAGCGGTACAGATTCTCCAGTCTCTCAGTCCCAGCGGTGCAAACAGAGGCGGGCATAGGAGCAGCCACGGATACTTTCCCCTTGTCTACTTAAACTTTACTGCCGTGCCATATGCGATCACCTCTGCTGCTCCCTGCATTACTGCCGAGGACGCATAGCGCACATTCACAACGGCATCTGCACCCATGCTCTCCGCCTCCATCACCATTCTCTTGGTGGCAAGTGCCCGCGCCTCCGTCATCATTTCATTGTACGCCTTCAACTCGCCGCCCACCAGAGTCTTCAGGCTCTGTGTAATATCTCTTCCAACATTCTTGGACTGAATTGTGCTTCCCTTCACCAGCCCCAGCATCTCCAGTTCCTTTCCGGTAATGTAATCAGTATTTACTAAGATCATCTTCTTCTCCTCCATCGATTTCTTTGATTCTTTCCATGCAGACATATATCATCGCTCCGCCTAACGCCGCCGGGATTACTGCCAGCACCACCTTGAGCACTACCGGTACAAGGCTGATGACCAGGCAGAAATAAAGCAGATAATACAGAACGATCAATACAGTAATAACAATCGGTGCTATCTTCTTTTTCTGATGTGCGTCCATACATTCCTCTCCTTTGATATGATGAGAATATTGTAGCATATATTTACACATAACTCCAATCCTTTCTCATGGTAGATGCTAATTTTGCAGTATTAGGCGTTAATTTTGCAATATGCCCTCTATTTCACGGCGATCGTGTCTGCGCATATCACACCAGCATGCCCATACACACCAATCTCACCAGAAATGCCGCAATCCATGCTACTGCACATTGCCATAGCACAACACCCACAGCCCATTTTCCGCCAAGCTCTCTTTTAATAGAGGCAACTGCTGCCACGCAGGGCGTATAGAGCAGGCTGAATATCAGCAGGGAAACAGCAGACACCGGAGACAGTACGGAACCAATGCTGCCGCCAAACAGAATTCCCAACGTAGACACCACGCTTTCCTTTGCCATAAAGCCGCTTAGAAGTGCCGTACAGATCCTCCAGTCCCCAAGACCAAGCGGTGCAAACAACGGCACCAGCAGAGAGGAGACAACCGCCAGAATACTGTCTGCCGAATCCTCTACCATGTTCAGACGCAGATTAAAGCTTTGCAGGAACCATACAACAATCGTTGCGATCAGAATGACCGAAAACGCCTTCTGCAAGAAATCCTTTGCCTTCTCCCACAGAAGCTGTGCCACATTCTTTGCCCCCGGCAGACGGTAGTTTGGCAGCTCCATAACAAACGGTACCGGCTCTCCCTGGAAAAGGGTACTCCTGTATAAAAATGCAACAAGAATCCCCATAACAATACCAAATAGATAAAGTCCCGCCATGATAAGTGCCCCATGTCCCGGAAAAAATACGCTGACAAAAAAAGAATAAATCGGCAGTTTTGCCGTACAGCTCATAAACGGTGTTAATAATATCGTCATCTTGCGGTCCCGTTCACTGGTCAGCGTGCGGGTTGCCATCACAGCCGGCACAGTACACCCAAAACCAATCAGCATCGGTACAATACTGCGGCCGGACAGACCAATCTTGCGCAGCAGTTTATCCATCACAAATGCTACGCGGGCAATATAGCCGCTGTCCTCCATCAGCGACAGAAAGAAAAACAGCGTTACAATAATCGGCAGAAAACTCAGCACACTTCCCACACCGGTAAAAATACCATCAATAATCAGGCTGTGTATTGCTTCATTCACCTGAAGTGCAGTAAGTCCTGTGTCCACCATATCGGACACAGCATCAATCCCCATCTGCAAAATCTTTTGCAGCCAGGCACCGATCACATTAAACGTCAGATAAAAAACAAGTACCATAATTCCAACAAAGCACGGAATTGCTGTATATTTTCCCGTCAATACACGATCAATACGCTCGCTGCGGATCCGTTCCCGGCTCTCCTTCGGCTTCACGACAGTCTGCTCGCACAAACGTTCAATAAATTCAAACCGCATATCTGCGATCGCCGCACTGCGATCCAGTCCTCGTTCCGCTTCCATCTGCTGTACAATATGCTCTAACATTTCCGTTTCGTTCTGATCCAATGCCAGCTTTTCCAGGATCAACGGATCGCCTTCGATCGCCTTCGTCGCAGCAAAACGCACCGGAATCTCAGCATGCTCTGCATGATCCTCGATCAGATGAATAACCGCATGAATACACCGGTGCACTGCACCGTCGTGATCATTTTTATCACAAAAATCCTGACGAAGCGGTTTCTCCTGATATTTTGCAATATGAAGTGCATGGCGAACCAGCTCGTCCACACCCTCGTTTCTGGCTGCTGAGATTGGAATCACCGGCACTCCGAGCAATGCTTCCATTCCATTGACATCCACTGCCCCCTGATTGCCTGTCACCTCATCCATCATATTCAGCGCAACCACCATAGGAATATCCATCTCCAGAAGCTGCATGGTCAGATAGAGATTCCGCTCAATATTTGTTGCATCTACTATATTGATCAATGCCCGCGGTCTCTCCTCCAACACAAAATTTCTGGATACGATCTCCTCACTGCTGTAGGGAGACATGGAATAAATACCCGGCAGATCCGTAATATCCGTATCTGCATGTCCCTTAATAATACCGTCCTTCCGATCCACCGTCACACCGGGAAAATTTCCTACATGCTGATTCGATCCCGTCAACTGGTTAAAAAGCGTCGTCTTTCCGCAGTTCTGATTGCCCACCAACGCATATGTCAGCAACGTTCCCTCCGGCAGTGGATTTTCATCCTTTTTCGAATGATACTTTCCTTCCTCGCCAAGGCCCGGATGTTCCGTTGCCTGCAACCGTTCCATGCCGGCGTGGTTCCTGGTTCTCTGATCAATCGGCGCAATCTCGATCTGATCCGCTTCTGCCAGCCGGAGTGTCAACTCATATCCGTGAACCTGCAGCTCCATGGGATCTCCCATTGGTGCCAGCTTCACTACGGTCACTTCTGCCCCGGGGATCATTCCCATATCCAGAAAATGCTGGCGCAATGCCCCTTGTCCTCCTACCGTCCGGATCACGGCACTCTTTCCAATCTCCAGTTCCTTTAATGTCATAACATATGCCCTCTTTATCTAATGTGATACAATTCTTCGATGAATTTTTGTCTTTCCTCCACCACCCACAGTTCGCATTGGCTAATGATAATTTTTATCAACAAACATAAGTTATACCAAACAATCTGTTATGTCAACAGGATTTTCTTTTTTGTAACACAACAGATCCCACGATGCTGATCGTAGAACATGACATCCGTTTTCGTGAGAAGCTTGCCACACAGATTTTGAATCTGCCATAATCCACAGCAACAAAAGAAATCGGAGTTCAGCAAAAAAGGAACTATTACACAAACAGATCATTTATTGTCCATTGATGTAATAGTTCCTTTTTAATTGTATTTATCCATGAAATGTATCGCAATCACACATCAATTTAACAAAAGGTTCGAAAAAGCTTCCCTTTTATCTTAGCATAAATTCATATCTCAACTATGATGCAGCAACTGCCTCAGCTTCTCCCTCAGCAGTCTCATCTTCCTCCACATACTGGGAGCCTTCCGTAATGTCTACGATCGTTGCATCCTCTGAAGTGATCAGCTCGATCTTGTCATTCATCAATTCCTTGATATCCTTTACCTTGACGCATTTCTTATCTCCCAGCTTCTCAAAGTCAATATAAACCTTTTCCACGATATCTGCCGGATCTGCTTTATAGTGAATCTCGGAAATCTCCTCGTCAACGGACCCCTTGGCCAACCCCTCATTCAGCAGTACAACCTGTGCTGTCGTAGAAATTTTCTCTCCGGCAACCAGCAGCTGGAAATCAATAAACATGATCCGCTTCAACAATGGATTGTAATCCACATCCTTTACAATTGCGTTGTACTTCTGATCTCCAACCTGCAGTACCGTTCTGCTGCCCTTCATGTTCTTTCTCATGAAACGCTCTGCCTCAAATTCGGAAATCTTCAAAGCTACCGGCTCCTTCAGATCTTTTCCACATAAACTGCCCGGGACATATCCCTCTCTCCGCAGCTTTTTCGCCTTTACACTCATGTCTCTTTTCTCAGCGTTTAATGTCATCATAATGATTCCTCCTTCTTTTTGCTGATCTTCACATGCGTAAAGCAAAGCTTAATCCGATTGCTTCCTTGCGAAATATTTTGCTTTATCGGAAATGACACGACCCTGCAAAGCAAAAAGACTTCCACCACACAGGTTTCTTAGTGTAGTAGAAGTCCAAATCGAATCGGTTTTTCGTTTTATGCACCATAAGTTTATTATAGTACCTTATTTTTGATCTGTCCAATTTCATTTTAGACAATCTTTTGCCGATCCATTTTTATTTTTTGTGCATTTTTTAACCAAAATATCTCTTCAGAAGACCCTCGAATGCTTTACCGTGTCTTGCCTCGTCCCTAGCCATCTCGTGAACCGTATCATGGATCGCATCCAGATCCAGTGCCTTTGCTCTCTTTGCAAGATCAAACTTACCTGCTGTCGCACCATGCTCAGCCTCTACACGCATTTCCAGGTTCTTCTTCGTGCTGTCTGTAACAACCTCGCCAAGAAGCTCTGCGAACTTCGCTGCATGCTCGGCCTCCTCATATGCTGCCTTCTCCCAGTAAAGTCCGATCTCCGGATATCCCTCGCGATGAGCCACACGAGCCATTGCCAGATACATACCAACCTCGGAGCACTCTCCGTTAAAGTTTGCACGAAGATCTGCCATAATATCCTCCGGTGCACCCTGTGCAACACCTACAACGTGCTCAGCAGCCCAAGTCTTGTCATCTCCCTGTCGGATGAACTTCTCTGCGCCAACTCCACACTGTGGACACTTCTCCGGTGGCTGATCTCCTTCATGAACATAACCACATACAGAACATACATACTTTGCCATAATCGTAATCTCCTTTTCTTTTATAAATTTTATAACATTTGTTTGCCTTGTCTCCTTAACAGTAATGATTACTGTTTCTGATAAAAATATAACAAATCTTTCTCTTATTGTCAACACATTTTTTCAAAAAACTCATCTTTTTGATCAAATTCATTCAATTTACTTCCTGCAATCCGGACATAGCCCATAAAACAACACCCTATGTCCCTGGATCTCTCCATCAAAGCCAGCCCCTGCGATCTGATCAATATGATCTATAGGATCCATCTCCAGATCCATCACACAGCCGCACCCACGACATGCGAAATGATAGTGGGGTCTTGTATCACCATCAAAATGATCGACCCCGTCACCACAGTCCAGACGCAACGCCTCGCCCTGCTCCACCAGCAGATTCAGATTGCGGTAAACGGTTCCCAAACTAATACGAGGATGCTCATTTTTGATATTATTATACACAGCCTCCGCTGTAGGATGAGATTTTGTCGAGAGCAGATACATCCGAATCGCCTCCCGCTGTTTACTATAACGTATTGCAGCCATCTCATTCTCCTTTCAATTAAATAATAGTAATTGTTACCGTTATTCTATCATAAATAACTCATATGTCAATCCTTTTCACACTACCATTACACAACAGATGAAAACACCAAACATCGCTATTTAAATTTTCCGGCAATTTATTTTGTATGTGGACTTCCCGACTTGACTTTTCTCCGGTTCGTTTTATACTGAATACAAATCAATCTATTTATTAATATAAATAAGAAACTTGCTGTCAAGGAAGTGATAAAATGCAGACGAACACATTACCTCAGAATCATATGGAAATATACTGGCATGATTATGCCAGCCAGATGGAAAATATTAACATCCGCAGCGCAAGCCTCACCGAAAAGGCTTCCATTATCGGACGAACCGGTCTTATGCTTTTATCCTGCGGAACAGGAGCCTGGAGAGTTCGTAGCTCTATGAATTCATTAGCAGAACAGCTGAATATCACATGCACCGCCAATATCGGACTTATGTCTATTGATTACACCTGTTTTGACGGCGATCATTGCTTTTCCCAATCTCTCTGCCTGACCAACACCGGTGTAAATACCTCCAAACTGAATCGGCTGGAGCATTTTGTTCAGGAATTTTCCAAAAAATGTGATACTTTATCCGGAGAACAACTTCATGCCCAATTGGACGAGATCGAACAGCTCCACGGACTTTATTCTCCTGTGGCTTTGGGATTCGCTGCTGCTCTGGCATGTGGATGCTTTACATTTCTGCTGGGAGGCGATCTGAATGAAATGATCCTCGCTTTTCTCGGTGCCGGTATCGGTAATTTTCTGCGGTGTAAATTGACAAAGCATCATTTTACATTATTTCTGTGCATTGTGTCCTCCGTTGCTGCCGCCTGCCTGATTTATGTTGGGGCTCTCAAGCTAGCCGAAACCTTTTTCTCCGTGTCGCTGCAGCATGAAGCAGGATATATCTGTTCAATGCTGTTTATTATTCCGGGCTTTCCATTTATCACCAGTGGTATTGATCTCGCCAAGCTGGATATGCGTTCCGGTCTGGAACGTCTGGCATATGCCATCGTGATCATTGTGGTGGCAACCATTACCGCCTGGATCATGGCATTGCTGTTCCATTTAAAGCCAATGGACTTTCCGCCATTAAAGTTATCAGCCGGAACACTTTTATTATTCCGGCTGATCACAAGCTTTGGTGGTGTATTCGGTTTCTCTATTATGTTTAACAGCCCCCGGTCCATTGCTGCCGCCGCTGCTTTTATTGGCGCCATTGCAAATACACTTCGTCTGGAACTGGTAGATTTCGTGACAATCCCGCCTGCTGCCGCTGCTTTCATCGGGGCATTGACTGCCGGTATTTTAGCATCTCTGCTCAAAAATAAACTTGGCTATCCACGAATCTCCATCACAGTTCCCTCCATCGTGATCATGGTTCCCGGTCTGTATCTTTACAAGGCAGTTTATAATCTGGGCATTATGTCTCTGACCACCTCAGCTTCCTGGTTTGCATCTGCAATGCTGATCATTATGGCCCTGCCTCTTGGTTTGATATTCGCCCGCATTATCACGGATAAGTCATTCCGTTACTGCACCTGAATCAGATCCACGATCCCTTCAGGAGATATTCGTCTCTCTTAGCTCCTACGGAAATAAATTGGATTTCGTGATCCAGCAGCTTCTCCAGCAATGCAATATATGCCTTTGCATTGTCGGGAAGCTCTTCCCAGGTTCGGCACTTGGAAATACTCTGCTGCCACCCCGGTACGGTTTCCACTACCGGTTCATATTTTTCCAGATCACAGCCCGGATCAAATCTGCCAGTCACCTGATCTCCGTATCGATATCCGGTAATTACCGGAATTTCGGTAAACGCACTCAGCACATCCAGCTTTGTAAGCGCAATTTTATCTGCATTCTGACACTTTAAGCCGTAACAGCTGGCCGGTATATCCACAGGGCCTACCCGCCGTGGTCTTCCTGTGGCTGCACCATATTCTCCTCCCAGCCTTCTCAGCATATCCAGCCAGGATTGCGGCATTGCCGTTTCAGCCACAAAAGGCCCTGCTCCTACACATGTAGAATATGCTTTCAGCACGCCGACGATGTGATCGGGAACGTGTGCAGGAATCCCTGCCCCAATCGGAGCATATGCGGCGATTGTAGATGAGCTGGAAGTATACGGAAAGATGCCATAATCAATATCTCTCATCGCTCCAAGCTGTGCCTCCAGAATGACTTTTTTGCCTTTCTTCAATGATTCATCCAGAAATTCCCCGGTGTCGCAAATATAAGCCTTGAATTTTTCTGCCTGCTCTTCACACCATTTATAAAGCGCCGGAAACGACATGGGTTCCTGGTGATAGCAGCCTGCAAGCTCCATATTTTTGGCATCCAGCATCATTTTCAAACGTGCCTTCATATTCTCTTCGTCTAACCGGAGCAGATCTCCCATACGCAATGTTTTTTTGCGGTATTTATCACTGTAAGCATAGGCAATCCCCCTTCTGGTGGAACCAAATGCCGCTCCGCTTCTGGCCAGACGATCCTCCTCCAATTCATCCTGTATCCGGTGCCAGGGCATAGAAATTGTGGCTCTGGTGGAAATTTTCAGATTTTTCGGTGATACTGCCACATCCTTTTCCCACAGCTTTTGAATCTCATTCTCCAGATGCTCCAGATCAACGACCATTCCATCTCCCAGAACACAGGTCACACCTGAATGTAAAATACCGGAGGGAATCAGATTCAAAATAAATTTCCCCTGCTCTGTCACTACGGTGTGCCCGGCATTATTTCCTCCCTGATAACGCACAACCACATCTGCCTGTCCGGCAAGCAGATCGATCACTCTGCCTTTTCCCTCATCGCCCCAGTTTATTCCTGTTACAGCTGTCAGCATAATTCTTCCTCCTCTGTGTTTATGGACTTTACAAGTCTCAAAACATCTTGTTTTTTTCTTCAAGATTTATTATACTGACCCTGTGGAAATATGTAAAAGCTATTATTGATATGACCGATATAACATTTTGATATATCAGCAAGAAATACGTGCGATAAACGCTCAGAAATGAGGCTTTTTATGAATATAAATTTTGAATACTATAAGATATTTTATTATGTGGCCAAATACGGCAGTCTCACGAAAGCCGCAAGGGTTCTTGGAAACAGCCAGCCAAATATTACCCGTGCCATGAATTGTCTGGAAAACGAAATCCACTGTACCCTCTTTATCCGGACAAACCGCGGTGTCCGGCTCACACCGGAGGGTGAACGTCTTTACGCAAGAGTATCTGCTGCCATGGCACAATTACAACGGGCAGAGGAAGAACTTACCGAAAGCACCGGTCTGGAGCACGGCAGCATCTCCATCGGCGCCAGCGAAACCGCACTCAGCATTTACCTGTTGGAGCGGCTGAAAATTTTTCATATGACATACCCCGGTATCCGTCTTAAAATTTACAATCATTCTACTCCTCAGGCAGTTGATGCGGTCAAAAACGGAGAAATCGATTTCGCAGTCGTTACTACTCCTACAACGGCAAAACCTCCCTTGAAGGAGGTAAAACTCCAATCCTTCCGGGAGGTTCTGATCGGCGGTAAAACATTTACTGCATTAAGCAGCCAGACTCTGTCCTTTTGGGAGCTGCAAAATTATCCCCTGATCTGTCTGGGCAAAGAAACCATGACCTTTGCATTTTATCATCAGCTATTTCTTTCCTATGGCCTGGAATTGAAACCGGATACAGAGGCTGCAACGACAGACCAGATCCTGCCTCTCGTCAAGTCCGAGCTGGGACTTGCTTTTATTCCGGAATTTATGGCAATTCCTGCTATTCAAAGCCATGAGGTGATTTCCATACCGTTACAGGAAACCATTCCGTGTCGTCACATTTGTATGGTTTCAGACTTCCAAAGACCTTTGAGTAGTGCGGCAAAAAAACTGAAGGATCTGATTCTGCAATCATAGCTCCAGACTATCTTTTCCTGCTTTTTTCATCAGCTCTTCTCTGCTTGCCAGCACAATGCCGTCAATTTCCGTAAGATGATGTAATATCTTTTTTTCAAACTGGCTGATTGGAAGAAGCACACCGATCTCATCAAATTTGCGTTCATTCTTCAAGCCAGTTTCCTGACCATAATACACCATTGCCGAAAGAGCGCATTTCTGAATCTGCTGAAAGGCATCCCATATGATCGCGTACGCCTGTGCTTCACTCATTCCAAGAGCTACCGTGTCCGGAAGCGCATACAGAATAAAAATTCCCCGCTTTGGATTTACATAGTCCTCTTTAATGTCCAGATCATCCATATAACGACGCACAATATCATATCCATCTGCAAGATAGATCTTTGATCTCGGTGCACAGACATGATTTTTTAGTATCTCCTGATATTTGTTCCATTCATGAGAAGAAATCGTACGATTCCCTGTTTCCAGCTTATTCCCGTCCACATCTGTAAGCAACACCGGATTGTCCCCCGCTTTACCATGAAATCGTTTCGGGATCAGATATGCCTCCCGAAGCAGGTCGAACATACTCCGCTGGCAGATTTCCAACAAAAGAGCGCTGATATCCTGATTTTCATATGCCGAAAAAAGAGCTTTTGCAAAATGCTGTGATCTCGTGTCCGGAGATATATTCTCCTCCGAAAAACGGTCATAAAAGATTTCTTCCAACCGTCCACAAGCCTCCGGTGACTGAAGTATTTTACCAAACACTTCCTCAACCTCTGTTTCCCTTGGAATTCTTTTCAGTGTAGCAGACATATTATCACTCTTTTCTTTTTATTATTGAAGATATCTTTCTACGATATCCGTATTTCCTTTTTCGGCTCCTATTATACTCCCATTTCTCAAAAAAACAATCCCCTATACAGCGGATCCTACCGTCAACATGATCGTAAGGCTTTTGCCATCCTTACTCTCTGCTGTCAGTTTGCTATGATGCGCCTCTGCCACTGCCTTTGCAACAGAAAGTCCAATACCGCTTCCACCTGTCGCCGAATTTCTGGAGGCATTGCTGCCTTACCGTTAGAAGTATATGTTCCACCCTCCACTACCATTGTGCCGCCTCCACGATCGCTCCGGATTGCCGCAGAGGACTGACCGCTGGTTTCTGCGGTTACATTCCATGCGTGAAGTGTGCCGCCACCGGCTACATGAATGCCACCGAAGGTATCCCGGCTTGTGGTGATCGCCGCCGGTGCTGTCGGAGGATTCACGGGATACCGTGGAATTTTTCACCGTTACATTGGCTCCTTCCGATACATTCACGGCATTTTCATCTGTTCCCGTTGAAGTAATGATCTGTCCATCCAAAACGGCATCCGAAATCAGCTTATTCACAGCCGAATAATCAGAAACATCGGAGGATGTTCCGCCCGGTCCCTTCTGATCAGAGGAAGCTTCCTCCGCCTCCGTGGTCTGACTGAGACCCAGTGCTGCCAAAAGTCCTGTTTTCGGTACCGTGTATACAAATACTGCTGTTGCCAGTGCAACCACTGCAAATCGTTTGATCCATCTCTTTCTCATAGGCTTATCCCTTTTTTCCAAAAGCGTTGCTCGAAACACCTGAATACTTTGATCTGTTTTGATGATATGGCTATGATAAGTGATGTACCTTAAATCAACCTTAAAAACCAAAAAAGCTCTTGCAAAAGTTTAAAACCTTTGCAAGAGCTCTACTAAACTTTTCCGTATCAAAATATCCCGGATGACCGTGATCATCCGGGATTCCCTTACTTATTCGCCGTACTTCTTTTTATTTATTTCGAAATACTGATTTAAACAAACCGCCTTTTTTTCTGTTTTTACTGTTTTCTTCTTCCTTACCGCCCGGCGTCTGCGGCTGTGCCAGCGGATCCTCTCCACCAAAACCCGCAGGATACAGCAAATGCTCATAATGTTGACGAAGCTTTGCCCAATCCGGTTCATAGAAATACTCCGGCTTTGGCACCTTGATCTGTGCATTCTCATTGATCAGACATACGATTGTCTTATCATCTGTCGTGTCTTCGATATTCCACAGTGGCACACTTGCTGTCATGGTACTGCAGATCTTTTCCGCCGTCGCGGCATCATACATACTCTGATAGCCCCGGCGCATACAGTCCAGATATAACTGCCAGTCCTGTGCTGCATCCAAAAACTCTCCATTAATATAATAATGGTACAGATCAATCGGATCCTGAAGATTTTTATTGCCAAGCACACAATACGGATTCATAAAAAACTCCGTTGCACTTAGATACACATTTTTTTTATGTCTGTCAGAATTTTGAATTTCCTCTCTGGTCGCCGGAAGATTTAATAACTGTGGCTGAATCACTCTTTCGAGGATTCCATCCGTAACAAGCATAACTGCTGCTACTCTTTCCGGAAAATAACCAAATTCCCACGATTGCTCCCCTGCCCGGAGAGGCATTACCGAGACCCCGTCAGATCCCTTCTGCGGAAATGTCGCCACCTTTGTCTCTCCGGACACGGTCCGGACCAGAATCCCTCCATCACCGGCATGACCATAAACCACTGTCCTGCCATCATAGAGCACCACATGAAGAGTTGTGTCATATTCATTGAGCATATCATCGCAGTCCTGCACATATTCTTCAATGGCTTTCTCTGCATACTGAAATCCTGCTTTGAGACAGACCTTTTTTTCATCAATTCCATAGTCGGCCCGTATATGACGTTCTAAATATTCTACCAGCTTCTCTGTCGCAAGACCGGATGCAATATCCGAATGACGCGCACTGCCAACCCCATCTGCAGCTACGCCGACATATAATCCCGGTGCGATCTCCCCATGCATATTGGCATCCTGACATACAACCCCTGCTTTTATATGTGCTTTTCCTTTGATAGAAAATCCATAGCTTAACATGTCATACGCCCCTTCTCAAATGTCAGAAATGATCTCCTACCACTCGCTGACATCCCTCTCCTCGATATCCGCTGCCATACCTGCGCCCTCCGGCAGATTATCCAGCTCAATCCTGTCTCCTACCTGGCTCTTGGAGATTGCACTCATGCTGTCTACCAGCCAGTCAAAAATACCTGTGAACTCATGCTGCTGCAATTCGATCACGCGGTCTGTCAGCTTAAAAAGCTCTTCTTTATCATAATCATCGACACCTAAAGCCCAGAATTTGAGACGTCCATTACTTCCCTTTGACTCCTCCTCGTGAATTCTGGCGGCTGCCTCCTGCATCGCCTCCGGTGTAGACATAGAAACGCCATCCGTGATCATAAAGATCCACGGCTTAAAACAAGGAACCCCAACTCCCTGATATTCTCTGGTACGTTTCTTAACCAGATCAATGGCTACCTGTATCGCCTCTGCCATATGTGTCTGTCCACCCGGCTCCAATGTGATAGCCGGCATCTGATCGATCGGCATAAAATCACTGACAATCTCTACATGTGTCTCAAATGTAACAATCGCTACCTCTACACGTTTCCTCGCAAGCGGATCCTGACATACCTGCTGCTTGAATTTTGCGATCGCTTCATTCAGACTCTGAATCGGTGCTCCTTTCATTGAACTGGAAATATCCAGCAGAAGCACACATGCCATATGCGGTTCGCTTGGTGCTGCAATCCCCCCAAACAACTGCTCCTTCGTGATCTGTTCACTCATTTTCCTTCCTCCTGTTTCCTTTTCATTGCTACCCCTTGGTGTTACCTCTATCAGCTGTTAAAATACCATACTATAAATAAAATGATAAAAAGTGCAATTACTCCATATATGATAAATACAAAATGCGACTCCATGAATGTCGGCTCCTTCGGGCGTACATCCATATAATTGTCTGCCATATGCTCCTTCGGATGAATCGGCTGACTGGCTGCAATTCTTCTTTTCTCTGCGGCCGCCTCTGCCTCCGCTTTTCGCTGTCTCTCCTGATGCTTTTTGATCATCTCGCAATAAGGACATTCCATTTTGTGGATAAAGTAAATATGGCCATGCGGACATTTAATATAGTCTTTATTTTGTAAGACCTCCATGATCACCTGCATCCACTCACTGGCACTGGCACGCACCGTTGGATCCTTATAGCCATCCACAAAGGTACGATAAAACAATCTCTGAAAACTCTCCGGAAGGAATGTAAAGTCCGGCGCATAAGTCGGATATGTGATTCCCTTTTTCTTGTAAAAGAATGGTGAAAATCCTTTACGGATATTGTCGGAAGGCTGTGGTATATCCAAGGATTCATCCATTTGCTCTGCCTCCTCCGGGTCGATCGCGCACGCAAAAGGATGACAGCCATTCATAAATAATGAAAATAAATTAACTGCCAGCGCAAAACGATCCGTCTCCTTGCTATATGTCGGAAGTGGCATAGACGATAAGCTCTGCCCGCCATATAAACGTTTCTGCAGCTCCGGTGGTATATAATTCGCCTGTCCCACCTCACAGCGATACATCATCTGGCCATTTACAATATGATACGAATCAGTGTCTACCAAAGTAACCATCAAAGCTCCCGGATCATCCATATCCAGGTTGACACAGATATTCTGTGGATTCAGATCGCCACAAACCTGGCCAAAACTATGTACCGTATCTACCGCTGCGCAAATATTATATCCGATAAATAATCGATCCTCCAGATTGATCTCCTCAATCCCGGCACCACATACCACAGTAAAGTCCTCAGCACTATGAAGTCTCGGCATAATATAACCTGCAAAGCCGGACTCCTCATAGATCACGTCCAATGGCCATGTAACCTGCCGGCGCTGAATATCCGTTAACTGATAGCGAATCATCAGAGAGAGCTTTTCCAAACGACGCTTTGTTCTTTTTTCCTGTTTGTATATTTTTGCTACGATATCATCTGCCCCTTCTACGGCACATATCGTCCCTTCACCGCCCTTGGCGATTGGCTCCGGATCAATATTATATATTTTTCCCGATGCTCCCCGATACTTTTTCATTTAATCCTCCATGTCTACAGACAGGCTTTTTTTGCATATTCTGCTGCCTTATCTGCTGCTGCGGCTGCCTCCTGTGCCTTAACTGCCGCCATCCGTGCTGCTTCGGCCGCCTCCTGGGCGCGGCTCACAGCCATCTCCATCAAATGCTGTCTGGACTCATCAACAGGTTCATCACTAATCCCCATTGCTTCGTTGACAATCCGGTCGATCACCTGACCATCGGCTCCGACACGAACCGGCTCCCGTGGTCCTGACTCCATCTCAACATAATGCTTTTTCCGTTCCTGTACCTCTGCAAATTCTGTCTTTTCTACGCCGGCCATCGCATAATACTTCTTGGCCAGCTCTATATTCTGTCCAAAGAGAATACCATTTTCGTACATATACGCTAATCCAACGTATGCACGCCTGCTTCCCTTACTCTCCGCTCTGTGATAAAGCTGATACGCTCTGTTTAAGTTCTGCTCAACCCCATATGTACCATTCAGACATCTGTCCGCCATCTCACAGGTAGCCTCTACATCCTTCTGCTCAATCAGCTGCTCCAGATCCTGATTTGTTAATTTTGTATAATCCATGCCCCATCTCCATTTCTGCAAATATTATTTGCACTTTTACCACTATGCCCTTCCAAAAGACAATAACCTCTGACCCACAGGCATAACTCTCCAATACACATAAATACATAGATTAAATTTATCATATCAGGCGCAAAAAGTCAATGATTCTGCCAGTTTTCGGCAGTTTTCGCCCCAGTCGTTTTCTCCTGAAAACAGGATGGATTCCGTCACTCTGCCAGATGGAATTTTCCGATCTGACTGGAGAGCCGGCCTGTCTGCTGCGTCATTTCCTCTGCTGCCGCCGTATTCTCTTCGGAAACACTGGTATTGTTGTCTACAATGCTGCCAATGGTTCCCATCGACTGAGAAATATTATTCATGTATTCTTCCTGATTTTCTATGATCTGCGCTGCTTTCGTAATCTCGTCACGGGCTTCTTCAAAGCTCTTCAGATTATCCTCAAGAATCTGAACCGTATGCTCTGTGATATCAATTCCTTCCCGAACGGACTCGTTATTTTTCTGGATCATTCCACGGATCTCACCGCTGGCATCCGCTGTATTCTCCGACAGTTTCCGGATCTCATCTGCCACAACGGCAAATCCCTTTCCTGCCTCTCCTGCCCTTGCCGCCTCAATAGAAGCATTCAGTGCAAGAAGATTAGTCTGACTGTTGATACTGTTTATCAGCTCCAGACATTCCCCGATCTTTGCGGAGCTTTCTGAAATCTCATGCATTTTATCACTGAGAAGATTGATCTGATTGTGAGTAATATCACGAAGATTTTCGTTGTTGGCATTTACCGCCACAATCACTTCCCGTACACTGCCGGTCGCCTGTACCATGCCTTTCTGCAGATGAGTCATATTTTGTGCAAGATCATCTATACTGTCCGCCTGCTGTCTGGCTCCCTGCTCAACCTGACCGGACATATCGGAAACCTGCATAGAAATACCCTGAAACTGCTTCGCACTCTGCTCAATATCACGAACCAGTCCATTCAGATTGCCTGTAATCTCCTGAATCGCCTGCTGTAACCTTTCAAAATCTCCCCGATACTCAATGTCAGAAGTAACAGCCAGATTTCCTTCTGCAATATCCTCCAATATGCGAACAATATCATTTATATATGTATTTAATGACGTAACCATCCGGTTTAATGAGTCCTGCAACACTTTAATCTCCAGGCAGATCTCATCCTCATCAAAAACAATATCCAGCTGTCCCTGCGCCACTGCCGGGATCTTTCTGGCAAACTCCTCCAGAGGCTGGAACCATTTACCGATAATCCTGCGGTTATACCAGAGGCTGCACCAGACACAGGCTATAAACATAAATATGTAAAATATCGTAGTCTCTGCCAGAAAAGCATATACCTGCAACCAATCCTCTACCATAAAGACACGGAAATTGCCATCCTCCGTTGTCATTGCCGTAACCATTTTGGCCTTTTTCTGATAATCAATGATCGTTTTTACGGAAGCGTCCTTTTTGCACTTTGCATAAACGCTGTCGCTGACCTTTACCGAAACACCCTCTCCAAGCTGCAGCTGCTCCGACGGATGTGTCACGATCATTCCATCCTTTGATGCCAAAAATGCATAATTGCGCCCATTGTAGCTGTCCGAAAGAATCGCCGTCAACTGATCCATATAGAAGTCAATTCCAAATACACCGATCGTCTTTCCGTCAATCACAACACGCTTGCTCATAGTTATACAGTAGTTCCCCGTCTGTTCATCAAGATATGGAGCACTGACTGCAATGTCATCATTGTCAATGGCATCAGAATACCAGGATCGCTGCGTCACATCAAAATCAGCATCCGGCTTCCAGCCATTATTCATAATTACAACCGTCGGCAGTGACGGATCTGATAAATATGTACAGGAAATCTCCTCATATTTCTGCGTTATGTGATCCAGATACTGCACAGCAGCGTCATAATCCTTATAGAGATCTCCCTGCGCCTCTATATTATTAACAAACATATTTAATATGCTCTGCTGCTTTAATACCCATTTCTCAATCTCTGCCCGGTATTCCTGCGCCTCAGAATTGATTGCCGCATTACCTCTGTATACAGACATAAGGGTAACGCCGACAAATGCGATCCCAAGCACGATCACCAGAATAATACAGATATTTCGGTTGATGATCTTCGTAAATAAATCACTGTACTTCAATAATTGACCATTGTTCTTTTTCTTTTTCTTTTTTTTCATTCATTTCCCTCCTGTACTTTGCCATTACATCTATTTTACCATGACGCCCCTGCTTTTGTATATACAAAGCCACCCTATTATACAAAACTTTACTACGGTTATTAACCCGGCGGCTGATCGATCTTGCCAATCTGGTTCACTAACAGTCCTATCTCTTTTTCAAGCTGTTCACTTCGAAGCTTTTCCAGCATCTCCCGCCGTTCCTCCGGATTCATATCCTCCGATACCAGATCCGTCCGGTTGGTCAGCGCAAGACTTAAAGCAAATCCGCCGCTCGCCACATCCAACAGCATTTGATCACCCCCACTTTTATTGTGTGGGGTTTTCATCATGGTATGCTGGCAAATGTTAGAAAAACACTGTATGTATCCAAAACGGGTCAGATAAATTTCATATAAAATCATATAAGCACGCTTATCCACAAAAAAACTCCCGCAGATACACTACTTCTCTGCGGGAGTTATAAAATAACTATTTTAAATTACATCTTTGGCAGGCTGTCAAAACCAGGCTGCAGATCTTCATCGGTAGGAATATAATCCTTCATAGTACCGTCATGGAAACTCTCATACGCATACATATCAAAGTATCCTGTACCGGTGAGACCAAATACGATCGTCTTCTCCTCGCCGGTCTCCTTGCACTTCATCGCCTCATCAATGGCTACCTTGATCGCATGACTGCTCTCCGGTGCCGGAAGAATTCCCTCTACTCTTGCAAACTGCTCTGCTGCCTTAAATACTGCTGTCTGCTCTACGGAACGTGCTTCCATCAGGCCATCATCATAAAGCTGTGAAAGTACAGAGCTCATACCATGATAACGAAGACCGCCGGCATGGTTCGGTGAAGGAATAAAGCCACTGCCCAGCGTGTACATCTTTGCCAGAGGACAAACCTTTCCGGTATCACAGAAGTCATATGCGTATTTACCTCTGGTGAGACTTGGACAGGAAGCAGGCTCAACTGCGATTACCTGATATTTCTTCTCGCCGCGGAGCATCTCTCCGATAAACGGAGATACCAGCCCACCAAGGTTGGAGCCGCCACCGGCGCATCCAATGATGATGTCCGGAATAATGTCATATTTATCAAGAGCAGCCTTCGTCTCCAGGCCGATCACCGTCTGATGGAGAAGTACCTGAGAAAGTACACTTCCCAATACATAACGATAACCCTCGGTGCTTGTTGCTGCCTCTACTGCCTCAGAAATGGCACATCCAAGGCTACCGGTAGTTCCCGGATGCTCTGCAAGGATCTTGCGTCCTACCTCTGTATCCATAGAAGGAGACGGTGTCACGCTGGCACCATATGTACGCATTACCTCACGACGGAATGGTTTCTGCTCGTAGGAGCATTTTACCATATATACCTTACAATCCAGATCAAAATATGAGCATGCCATAGAAAGTGCTGTACCCCACTGACCTGCACCGGTCTCTGTGGTAACGCCCTTTAAGCCCTGCTGCTTCGCATAATATGCCTGTGCAATGGCAGAGTTTAACTTATGGCTTCCGCTTGTATTATTTCCCTCGAATTTATAATAAATCTTTGCCGGTGTATCAAGCTTTTTCTCCAGACAGTACGCACGTACCAGTGGTGACGGACGATACATACGATAGAATCCCAGAATCTCATCCGGAATATCAAAATACGGTGTCGTATCGTCAAGCTCCTGCTTTGCAAGCTCTGTACAGAATACATGCTCCAGCTCTGCCAGTGTCATTGGCTCGTGTGTTGCCGGATTTAAAAGTGGTGCCGGTTTATTCTTCATGTCCGCACGAACATTATACCACTGCTTCGGCATTTCCTCCTCACTCAGGTAAATTTTGTAAGGGATTTCCTGACTCATCATGATGTTTTACTCCTCCTGTGTTGGTTTATATCTTTCTGTTGCGTTTTCGCCTAAATATCCTTAAATATTTTACTCCATTTCACAAACAGCGTCAACGAAAATACCACATACCGGACAGATTTTTTGGAGATCCACAAGCATCCGGACCCGATTATATACATTCAGGCGGGAACCGCTGGAATCCACATCCGCACTGACGATCTGCCCCTGTGGAATCTTTCTCTGCAAAAAAGGATACAGGCCCCGCCCCTCTCATTTCCATTTGATTCAAACTAATTTTTAATTTTCTTCTTTTTTAGATTACTCCATTTTCCATATATTTTCTTACCATCTCTTGTTACACCAAGCCTTACTCTTACATAATATTTTTTCCCTTTTTTCACTCCCTTATAGCAATAAATTGATTTTGTGGTGTAAATATTCTTTGCTCCTTTGAAATTTCTTTTTGTGCTAATTTGCACTTGATAAAAAGCTTTTTGAGGCAGTTCAACTTTCCCCCACGAAATGTATAGCTTATTTTTTTTCTTATTCTGAAGCTTTTTCACATTCACTTTTTTCTCCAAAAAGAGAGCCTCTTCTCTGGAATCTCCAGTCATATCTTCTGGCTGAGAAACTAAATCAGTATCCTGTGACCCAGTCGTAATTTTGTCAGGAGCTATAGTCGGCTTTATTTCCGGAACATCCGTTGGCACCTCACTTGCCTTTATTTCCGGGGTTCTCTCTGGATTTTCATCTGGAGCACCACTTGGTCTTGCCGTATTTCCCGGCTCATATGTTGGTGTATCAGTTGCTGCCGGACTTTCCGTCGGCACCTCACCTGGCTTTATTTCCGGTGTTTTACTTGGATTTTCATCCGGAGCACCACTTGGTCTTGCCGTATTTCCCGGCTCATATGTTGGTGCATTAGTCACCGTTGGACTTTCAAGCGGTTTTGGCGTTGTTTCTTTTCCAATAATCTTCCACGGATATTCTTTTGCTTCTTTTGTACCGTCTGCCCAAATGCTGTTTTCTGCATCTTTCAGCCCAATAGACGCAACATAATTTCCCGGTAACGTTGCCGCAGCCTCTGTTATATTTACCCAATCCGTTTCCAATTTCTCAAATAACAGTTTCTGTTCAACCCCTGTATAATACAGATTTTTCTGAGAATCCTGCAAAATTGGTATAGGAACTAATCTCTGCGTAATATTTACGCAAACCACCTTACTGTCCACCCATGTGGTATCCTTTCCATCGCATAAAGTTACACGACACTTATATACTCCACTATCTTTTACATCTTTAACAGATATTGACGCCCCTGTCGCTAAATGGATCTCCTCAAAATCGCCATTCTGCATATCATCATAATACCACTGATAAGATAACACCCCTTTTTCTCCTATTTCATGAGATGCAAATATAGATATCTCTCGTTTTTCTCCATCGTATATAAAGTCCATTTCCTTTTCTGTAGGCTTGATCTTATCAATGGAAGGTTCTTTCAATATCTTCTTTACATAAATTTCTGTATCCTGTGCTACCGTCAACGGCCAATCCTTTTCCTCTATTTGTTCACTATCTGTATCCTTTCCCAGATAATATTGATACTCATAACCCTTTTCTTCATATTCCCTTGGACAATATACATTACAGTTCTCATCCGTTTTTGCATCAAGAGTTATGTCTCCTACAAAATGAACAGTATACGTCGGATTAACTATCCTTACTTTAACCGTTTCGGTATAGTTACCATAACATGCTGCTACAACAATTTCTCCCTTGGGTTCATCTTTTCCCACCGTCAATAATCCATTTTCGTCAATATGTGTGTCTTTACTTTCACATTCTTTTACAGACCAATCACTTATATTCACATATTCGTCTACTCCTGTGTAAGCAATACCCATCAACTGCACCTGCTCTTCAGGTGCTGCAACCGGTTCTTCAGGAGTTATAATCGGATCATTCCAACCTCTAAATGGTATCTTTTGCTCTTTAGCATACGCTTCCGCATAAGTGTCCTTGGTTCCGTAAATGACTGTTTCTGACTTGTTAATTGCACAAAACGTCTTGCTGCTGATAGCACTTACCGTACATGGTAATACGATATTTTTTAAGGCACTGGCCTGATCGAAAGATCCAGCCCCAATATACTCAATTCCAGATTGAAATTCTACTGTAGTCAGTTTCTTTCCTGCATAGTATTCTGCTGTATAATATGATGTACTTCCACTTTCTATATCCGGCATTGTTCCGGTTTTTCCTTTACTGTATGTGATCTTTTCTATATTTTCACATCTTCCGAAACTTGAATCTAAGGCATATGTTGATACTGAATATGTTTTCACATAATCCAGATCCACCGGCATTGTTAATTCTTTGATCCCGGTACAGCCTTCAAATGCATCTCCGCATACATGCTCTAATGTATCCGGTAAAATAACTTGATTTAAATTTTGACACCCTTGAAAACACGAAATATCTATTCTTTTAATATTGTTTTCAATTTCCATGTTCTTTACATCATCATTATTTTGCCATCCATGCCATCCATAATATGTAGAATTGATCCATTTTACATAGGTCAGCGGCGTATGACCATCAAAAATTGCATTTTTCAACTCTCCCTTTGTTGTGTAAAACAAGCTCAAAATAGTCTCCAAGTTGCTCTGAGTATAGCTGAAGCTGTCCATCTCTTCTTTTACTTCTTTGCGCAACTGAACCAAATCAGATCTCGTTCGAATAGTAATGTTCATTTCATCCTGTAATTTTTCAAATGTCGATGTATTACTAATTGATGTTCTCCAATCTTCAAATTCGGATTCATTCATATTGACTGTATCTTCAAGATATCCATCAATCGTTATCAAGATTTCTTTGTTATTCTGATTCTCCTTGTCAAATGCCGTCTGTATACCTGATACAGTTATGTCACTCAATATATTACTGATTGATTTTCCAATAAGACCATTTACATTATAATGTGCTAAAATTTTCGCCAGGGTATCCATCTCTTTTGTTTTTGGTCCCAATAACCATCCTGCCAATTCAAACAGCATCTGGTTTTCTGGTTGAAAATATGCCTCTCTGGTTCCTGCAATCGTTTTTAATGTCGCCACATAGCTATCTGTGTTAAGAATACCTGCATACTCTCTTCCAAGTGCATTTTTATATTGCACCTTCATGTTATCATAAAACTTTTTTTTGGTAGAAAGCGATAAACTCTTTCCATATCTTTGATATCCCCAATCTGCAAGTGGAAGCTCCGGAATAGCATCTCCCGGATTATTTATATTTATTACATTATCTAATGTTGTATCTGCTCCGATTTTAACCGCCGGACAGGCATAGGTATAGCCAAAAATATGATTTGGAGATGCCAGATCCTTATCTATTGTAAGTTCGCCTGCCACTATATTGGCAACAGCAGCACCTCGGCTATGACCTGTAATCAAAAATATGTTATTCTTCGTTTTAATTTTACTCCGAAGCGTACTTAATACTCCATCTGCTGCTTTCTTAAAACCGTAATGATAAGAATCTCCTGCTGCTCCTAATTTAAAATTGCTTAACCACTCGTCATTACCCGTTGTTCCTCGAATCGGCACAACATATGCGTTATATGTTTCCCCATTCAATGACACCTTTTTATAACCAATCGAAAAAGCAACAAAATCATTATCCTCATACGTTGCTTTCCGTACTCCGTCATAATTGAATGTTTTACTATCAACAAGTGTATAATTCATGCTTGACAAACAAGCTGTAATTTCACTTTCAGAGTATGCCGCAGTTGCAAGCCCCACCGTTACCTTTGCGAGATCAGGGGATAAAGTACCGCTATCTGCAGCAAGCATTTCATCCTGATATTCGAACGCCTGATAATATTTTTCATTATCTGATGTATAGGAATAATTTACATTGTGAATCGTATCTGAACTCTCAATTTCTTCCTGCGAAACATTACTTTCTTCTGCATAGGAATGTATTAAGACCGCCATCACAGCCACAAATACAATGACTAACATTACAATGTTCCGATTAATTATTTTTCTTTTTCGATTTTTCTTCATAGTGCCTCCCTGATTCAATATAAAACAATCTCCAGCTACAACTATTTCAAATGACCTAATAATATACATCAATTATACAATAAAGCATCCCCAAAAATCTTTCCGTTTTTTTCTCTAAAAAAACGTTATTTTTAGACTATATCTACACTATGACCGATACTCCACCACGTCATCCCAAGCCTTCCGCGGCCGCGGTGCCGGGGCCTCATCCCCGTACCCCAGTGCCACAACACCCGTGAGCTGATCGTCGGTTCCGATCTCCTGAACCAGCTCGTTATAGGCAAAGCAGGTATTGGCGATCCACAGAGAGCCGACTCCCAGCTCCGTGGCACGTAACAGCATATTTTCTACTGCTGCCCCGATCGAAAGAGAATCGCAGCTTTCCACAATTCTCTGTTCCGCCCCGATCTCCTCATAGAATGTCCCACCATTGGTATTTAAAACTGCCACCAGCACCGGAACAGCCTTCATGATCTCCAGCGTATGAGTTGCATCCGGCAAGCCATAGGCAAATCCCGGCAGATCTGTGATACCCTTTTTCTCCCGTTCCATCCCTTTCTCCATGGCTTTCACCAGCCGCTCCTTTGCGTCTCCCTGATATACAATAAATTTCCAAGGCTGTCTGTTTTTGGCAGAAGGCGCCAGAAGTGCCGCCCGGAGAATGTCCTTGATCTTCTCCTCCTCCAATGGAATATTCTTATATTTTCGTATGCTTCTGCGATCTGTAATTGCTTTCATCCTGATCCCCCATTCTTTTCTGAACATATCAAGTTTTTCTTTTATTTTCGCACATATCCTCTGCCACGTTCAAGGGAAAATTCAGGTAAAAGGAACAATTTATGTGAAACATTTCTTGTTTTCGTGAAGATTCGCATCAAAACTTTTTCGTTTTTCGTGAAGATTTGCACTAAAACATTTTCTGTTTTCGTGAACATTGTGCATTAAACATTTTCTATTTTCGTGAATATATCCGGAAAAACATTTCTGTTTTTCGTGATTTCCTGTTATAATTCCGCCAATTTTGTGCTATACTAATAACCATAAACCACTGACACAATGTTTGCAGATTGCGAAGGGAGTGTACATTATCATGGTATTTCAAAGAAAAATATATGACAAGCTTCTGAAATGGAAACAATTATCCGCCGGTTCCTCCGCCATTTTGCTGGAGGGCGCACGACGCATCGGAAAAAGTACCGTTGTGGAACAGTTTGCCAAAAATGAATACAGCGATTATATCCTTTTAGATTTTGCGAAAGAAAATACCGACGCCAAAAACAATTTCATTGAGAACATCGGCGATCCGGACACATTCTTTCGTAATCTGTTTCTGCTCAAAGGAAAGCAGTTAAAGGGAAACAACTGTGCCATCATCTTCGATGAAGTGCAGTTGTTCCCTCAGGCAAGACAAGCAATAAAATATCTGGTGGCAGACGGCCGGTATGATTACATTGAAACCGGCTCCCTGATCTCTATCCGCAAAAATACAGAGGGCATCCTGATTCCTTCCGAGGAGACCAAGCTAAAAATGTATCCTATGGATTTCGAGGAATATTTATGGGCAATCGGCGATACCGTCACCTACGATGCCATTCAGCATGCTTTTGACACCCGTAAGCCTCTTGGAGACGCCATTCATCGAAAGATCATGAAGATATTCCGCACTTACATGGTCGTTGGCGGTATGCCACAGGCGGTAGATGCCTATGTTCACGGAAAAACCTTTGCACAAATTGATTTTATCAAGCGAAATATTTTGAACCTTTATGAAGAGGATCTGGCAAGATTTGACTCTGAAAACGGCCAGCGTGCTTCGGTTATATTCCGGACCATTCCGGAGCAGCTTGAAAATAAAAACTCACACTTTAAGTTTTCGCTGATCGATAAAAACGCCCGCTATCAGAATTATGTCAATGCTGTCAGCTTTGTCGCGGAATCTATGATCGGCAATGAATGTATCAATGTTACAAAACCGGAAGTGGCTCTGGAATTATTTGCTGACAGAAGCAATTTTAAGCTCTACATGGGTGACACCGGACTTTTAGTAACACAAATTTTAAAAACCCAGGAAGACAGTGATGAAGATATCTACAAATCACTGATCTTTGACCAGCTTGGAATCAATCAGGGCATGGTAATTGAAAATATTGTAGCACAAATGCTGCGTGCCGCCGGGCACGACCTGTACTTCCATGAATATATGTACACACCGAAAGGAACTGCCAGAGAAAAGAAATACGAAATTGACTTTATGACTGTCAAAAAGAAGAAAATCTGTCCTATCGAAGTGAAATCCTCCGGCTACACCTCGCATAAATCCTTCGATTATCTGGTTGAAAAATACCAGTTGAAAATGCAGGACCGTTATATCATATACACAAAGGATCTGAAGTATCAGGATGGGATTTTATATCTGCCACTATACATGACCCCTATGATATAATGAGGCCTGAAGGCCTCATATTAGGAGTTTCTTCGAAACTCCGTTTTGCGCAGAAATCGTGCGCAGATATATGATATAATGAGGCCTGAAGGCCTCATATTTGCCCCGATCATAACATGTTACATCTGACACCAGATCCTGTCGCTCCACGAACCATACACCTTGATCTTCCTCCTTTTCTATGTGCTGTTTTGCCCATTGTACCATATCTGGCTTGCCGGCTTCAATAACATGTATTTTCCGGTTTTCCGGTTATTCGCGGATCATTTTCTCCGGATCCGGTGAATCTGTGGACGAAGCGTGATCTCTGTCACAACGGTTCCTTCCCTCATCTGAAGAATATTCCGCACCGTTTCTGCTATCTCCTCCGGAAGCAAATAGGAAGCTTCCTCTTCTCCCTGAGCAAAGTCCGCATTCCGGTACAGATCTGTTTTTGTCATATCCGGCTGAATCGTCACAACGCGGACACCATACTTACGCACCTCATCAAAAAGGCTCCGGGAAAAGCTGCTGAGTCCCGCTTTCGTTGCCCCATAAGCACAGCCATGAGGATTACTGAGCTGCGCTGTCACGGAAGAAATATTGATAATTGTCCCACTGTATTTTTTCAGATCCCGCAGCAATAAATTCGTTAAAACCATCGGCACTTCCAGATTGGTCCGCACCAATTTCTGTATCTTCTGTACATTTAGTTCCTCGTGAAGTCCATAATACCCCACACCTGCATTATTCACCAATAATGACACATCATTCCGGCGGCGGATTTCCTTAATCTGCCGCTCCAGTTCCGGCGTATTCAAAAGATCGCATACAATCGGATGAAAATAAACTTCCTCCTCCGGAAACTCCCGTCCAAAACCATACACTTCATATCCCATCTCCACCAGTACACGGCTGATCTCTCTGCCAATCCCGGAGGATGCTCCTGTCACAATCGCTGTATTTTTCACACTATTCCCTCCACCGGAAGATCTTCTCCTCCGGTATCCACTCACAAATCCTGCTCACCACATGCTGTTCCATTTCGTTCATTAGTCTGTCCGGATAATGGTACACACCCTTCTCATTTACAAACGGAAACTGTACCACCGCAGAATCCTTCTGACTCCGCCTCAACTTTTTCATATAATCCTGCGAAATCCGGAAAGACCCCACGCTGACATCCCATACTTTCTCCATATCAATCTGTTTCCTCACCTGATCCAGCATTGCATCATACTGTGTCCGCCAATCCGGACAGTAAATGATCGGATCAAAGCATAAACGCACCGGAAATCCATGCTCTATTGCCCTTGCAGCACACCGGAGCCGTCCTTCAAGAGATGCCGTTCCGTGCTCACACTCCCGCCGGATCCGTTCCGGCGAAAGGGTAAAGGAAAAGATTGCATTCTCATCCGGCTTCAATCTGTCCCATAAATCGGTCCGGCCACATTTCGTCCGTATCTCAATACGAATCCCGGCATGGCTGCGGACAAATTCCAGCCAGCTCTCCACAAATCCCGTCAGATCCTCCAGTGCCATAAGATCCGTGTCATAAGACACGCATAGATAAACCGGATGTTTCTGTAAAATTTCCTCTAATTCTGCAAAAATATCCTCCAGATTCACAAAAACCACAATATTACCGGAGGGATACATCCCCTTGAGATAACAATATTCACAATTATAAACGCAGTTCATTACACAGGAGGTATAATAAAAATACTCATTGCCAAAGCTTTGACAAACCGGCGCCCCCTCGTAGATCAGCCTTCCTTCCTTTGCCGCAAGGATCAACGCCGGCCGTTTTTCCTGCAAAGCAACATCCTGTTTTTTGCGGCAGAACACATCCTTATAATGATGAATGGGTATCTGCACTGCATCCGGAAACCTCTCCAGAACCGCCTTTGTCCTTGGATGCGCTCTTACCGTTTCCTCTACATAGATATGGGAAAACGCTTTATTATAATAATCTCTGTTTAAGCTCTTCAAAACGCTTCTTCCCCTCTCTTCTGTCGCGGCACGGCAATTCACCGTCGGCTCTCATTTTATCTAATACATTCTGATAATCCACATCTGCCAGTGTCCAATATCTGACACACTGTACCACGGCCGCCCTCATAGTCTGAGAACAATGAAGCTCCTGACAAAGCTGTTCTGCCACAGTCATACAATGCTGTTCTTTTTTTTGCTGCTCCTCATCCGGTTCCAGTGCCTGTCCCAAATCTGACACATATGATTTGATCTGTTCCAAATTATTCTCCACAGCATGCTCTAAGATCCGTGGTGTTATTTTCTCCCCTGCTCCCTCATCTGACACGGCCTTCATAAAACTCATCTGATGTGGTCCCAGCCAGAAGGAACCCGCCTGATACACCGCCGCACTTTCCATATCATGAAGAAGAACCCTGCAATCATTTATATGCTGCTTTCCCGATAAATCTTGTTTATCCCGATTATCCCCACTCATCTCCCAGACGACCGGTTCCGTTATGATCTCTGCCTCTGCAAAGGAATGATGATACAACATATCCGGATAATAAGTATGTCTCGTATTACGGTCAGTAATTTTGTGACATAAATATATTCCACTATATCCCGTCTCTGTATCATCTTTTTTCTCACTTGCCGGATTCTCTGCCGCACATGTCCCTATATTGATCAGATGATCTCTTTCGCCCGCTCCGTATCTGCCAAACACCGCCGACACCCCACATGCCGCCGCAGTCATTCCTGCGCCGGTGATCACCAGACGCAGATCGCCGTCCATATTTTCGTACACATCAAAAGGAAGCCCTGCCACCGCCTTTTTCAAAGAAAAAGCACGGATCAAAGGCTTCGCCTCCGGATATAACGCTGTAAAAATATATATCATACGCGTCTCCCATCAAACTCCCCGTCAGTAATTGATTACTCCTTTGCCTCATCCTCCGCTTTCGGGGCATTTTTCCCAATGCTGTCATAATTCTCCAGAAAATGATGCTTCACACCATCCTTCTTATATGCGATCACGGTGCTGAGATTCACATTTTCCACACTCTTAAAAATATTACCCTCCACAAAAGGATTCGTTTTTTTCAGCTCCCGGATCAGCTTTTTGATCTCCAGACGTTTGGAATTGCTCTGTCCATCCTTATCACATGAAGAACAGGTATCTGTAAATTTGCAGGCACACTGGATAAAATGAAGTCCATTGGCATCACGCCATGCCTTAATATCATCCTCGCGGATCAGATAAAGAGGACGAATCAATTCCATTCCCTCAAAATTTGAGCTGTGCAGCTTCGGCATCATGGTCTGCATCTGCGCACCGTAAAGCATGCCCATCAGAATTGTCTCAATGACATCATCGTAGTGATGTCCCAGTGCGATCTTATTGCAGCCCAGCTCCTTTGCCTTGCTGTAAAGATACCCCCGGCGCATTCTCGCGCAAAGATAACACGGCGATTTCTCCACATGGAAAACGGCCTCAAAAATATTTGACTCAAAAATCGTAATCGGTATATTTAGTCTCTTGGCGTTATTCTCAATAACCTTACGGTTTTCCGGACTGTATCCCGGATCCATTACCAGAAAAACCACTTCAAACGGGAACTTATGATGACGCTTCAGCTCCTGAAAAAGCTTTGCCATCAGCATGGAATCCTTGCCTCCGGAAATACAGACTGCAATCTTATCCCCTTCCTTTACCAGCTCATAATCATTGATCGCCTTGGTAAAACGGCACCATATCTTTTTCTTGAACCGCTTGCGGATACTCTGCTCCACCTCCAGATAAAACGGCGTTTCCTCTTCCTGCTCCTTCTCATTTTCCTCATCCATCGTGCTCATGAGCCACGCCAGATAGCCACCCTGCAGGCTGTATACGGTATGCCCCTTCTCCCGGAGAAATGCCGCTGCCTCCAGGCTTGTCTCTCCCTTTTTGCAATAAAGCACTGTTTTTTTGCCATCCTCCTCCGGAACCCATCCGTCAAGGATCTGCTGCTCCGGAATGTGCTCTGCTCCCGGTAAATGTCCGTAAGAATACGACATTTCATCCCGGACATCTACCAGATGATACTCATCCGGACGCCATTTTTTTAATTCCTGTATTGTGATCTCTGTATTATCCATCATCTCCGTAACCTAAGCCTTTCCTAACCATATCTCAGCACACTATACCGCAATACGCACATTTTTTCAATGTTGTGACCGTTGTCGCAGGACAATTTTTGTCCGCCTCAACAGATGCCATATTATTTCATGCTGCAGCTGTTACATTCCCCTTCGGATCTCATCAATCTCCTGCTGCAGCTTATCACACTTCTGCCGGTTCGCTTTCATCTGCTCCCGCAGCTCCTGCCGTTTCTTGTCTTTGAGATATCTGCAGATCAGTAATATCACAAAAATAATCAGAAGGGGTACATAATCCTGTCTTGAAACAACCACATAATATCCCAGCCAGTTTTCCACAAACTTCAATGCGATAAAGCACATCAATAAAATAATATAAGGAAGCAGCCTCCCTATGATCGATTTCTCTGCAAGTCCTGTCTGCAGCTCTGCATTAGCCCTCTTATATTGAAATATTTTCTTTTCCAGTTGCAGAATTTTTTCCGTATCTTTATGATCTGTCCTGAAATCATTTCCACCTTGCATAGGATCACCATTCCTTTTCGTCTTTATTTCGTCGCTGCCGTTGTCCCAAAAAGTTTTATTTTTCCACTTCTTTCTCTACCTCGCTTCGGATCTTCTCCCCGCCCTGGCTTTTCCATTCCTTAACAAACTCATCAAAATAAGACAACGGCTTCTGGCCGGTTACGATTTCCAGGTACGCTTTCTTTTCCAGCTCTTCCAGACGCCACCAGTTCCCCTTCATAGTTTCTGTTTCTCCAAAAAACAAAGATTTCACCTGTCTCGTCTTTCCCTTTCCAAGTACAGAACATGCTGTCATACGGGATGTATAGGCAGCCCAGTCCTCCCATGATTTTTGTGGTTTTTCCTCTTTTTTCTGCTCCAGATAATTGCTGCATGAAATATAATAAGCTCCCTCCAGAAGTCCCAGATCATTCAGCTTTTTCCGTCCCTGAATCGCATCCTTCAAAGAATCATAACAACGCATCAGAGCATCCTTATAATCTACGTTGATCGCCAGCGGACGTGCTGTTGGATCAACATTATCCTGATAATAATGCTCCATTTCGCTAACATCCTCCTCACCATAACGAAGGTCATCAAAAAGTGCGCTGACAATCTTCATAACAATCTCCGGATGCTTATACCCCTTACGGACAACAACACATTTATCACTGGGATTCTGGGAAGCATAGGATGTGCTCCCTGCAGAATCTGTCTGGATCAGATATGGCTGCCACTCTGCTTCCGGATTCTTCTGCATCGCAGACATCAACGGATTATTCGGAGACCACCACGGTCCAAAGAAGGAACCGCATTTTTCTGAAACGATCAGCTCAATAATATTATTGCTTTCCCGCATAAGAAAATGATTGTCTAATGTTCCCTGCTGATACATCTTTCGCAGCTTTTGCAAAGCTGATTTTGCTTCTTTTTGAACCGATCCGTAAACAACCTTTCCATTTGCATTGTACAGCCATTGCTTCGGAAATGCGCCACAGCTTGCAAAGATAATGTCTGTCTGATATTCATAGCTGTAGCCGCAGCCTCCGGTCAGCTCATCATCACAGACAAGTCCAACGGTCTGTCCCTTTCCATTGCCTCCGGGATCCTTCTGTACGAATTCATGGACAATGTGTTCCACATCCTCCACAGTTTCCGGTGCAGATAATCCCAGCTTATCCATCCAGTCCTTCCGAAGCCAGCACAGACTTGGACCATCCTCAATACTTGTCTCCGGCAATGCCATTAGCTTCCCGTCAAATGTCACATTGTCCAGAATCTCGCTGCCGTAGCTGTTATAAATTTCCTTGATCCGGCTGCTGGTACAGTCTTTATATACCTGTGTCAGATCTTCAATCATATCGTTATCCACCAAAATCTGCAGCAGATCCATATCATTCACAACCATCACATCAGGCAGCTCACGGGAGGCAATCGTCATGGATACCATCTCCTGATAATCGTCACTCACCCCTGCCTCAAAGACATCTTTGTTCTGTATATTAAGTTTCTTTTTCAGATATCTTGTATATCCGTTATCCTCATAAGTATCCCCCTTCGGCAGGTTTGAATTATTCAGACCCGTCATCTTTCCAAGGGTATATGTCACTTCCTCCGGATACCGTCCAAAGGGTGTCGTCTCTGCCGTTTTCCAGTCCTGCTTGCGATCCGCCGTATCCGTTTTCTCCACCGGCTGTTTACTGCAGCCGGTCAGGATCAGACATCCGGCCAGAGATAACGCCATCATCTTTTTTAATATATTTTTTATCACTATCTTGAAACTCCTAACTTTGCCATAAGTGCTTCCTGTAAAATCTTAGACACATTTAAATGGGATTTTTCTGCTTCCTGTACATTATACACGCTTTTTATACATCAGCCAACATATTGACCGGTATAATTTACACACTTTCTCAGACATCAAAACACGATATCACAGTCTCCCATCATCAGGAAATCTGTAATATCGTGTTCATTTATAGAGGCTGTTTATGTCATTTAGAAGTCTTTCGCATAGAACCGCTTGCCTGCGTTTTACGCAGGATTAACAGTTCTCTTCACTCAGAAAAACGCTGGATTTGCGTTTTTCAATATAAAACAGTAGTGCTTCTTAAGCAGCGTCTCTAGCTGCGCTAGAAGCACTTTTTATATTAACCTTTAACTGCTCCCGTCAGTCCGTCCGTGTAACAACGCTGCATAAACAGGAACAACACAGCAATCGGGATGGATACACAGACCGCTCCGGCAGCAAACCGGGTATACCACTGGTAAATATTTTCCTTTTCCAGCATATTCCAAAGTCCAATGGCTACCGTGTAATACTTTGCATCGGTTCCAATGATAACCTTTGCCAGTACGAAATCGATCCATGGTGCGATAAAGGATGTCAGCACAGTGTACACAATAATGGACTTTGACAGCGGGATCGTAATGAGCCGGAATACGTTCCATTTTGTTGCTCCGTCAATGTATGCCGCCTCGTCAATGCTGCGGGGGATCGTATCAAAAAATCCTTTCGCCACATAGAACTGCAGGATACCGGAGCCCCCGGCATACACAAGCACCAGAGATACCAGCTTGAGAACGCCCTGGGTCATTCCAATTCCCTTTAAGATATAATAGATTGCGATCATTGCCATAAAGCCCGGAAACATTCCAAGCACCAGTGCCACATTCAGCAAAAGCTTTCTGGACTTAAAGCGAAGTCTTGAAGTCACATAAGCGATCGATACAATAAAAAATGTAGACAAAATGCAGGAAAAGATCGCTACGATCAATGTATTTAAAAACCACTGTGGGAAGTTAAATACATCTGTGTCCGTAAAAAGGGACATATAATTATGAATCGTTAATTTATCCGGCAGGAAGGTACTGGAATAAGAGCCCTTGCCTGCACGGAAGGATGTCATGATCACCCAGAAGAGAGGAAATATCCAGACCAGTGCCAGGATGGTCAGACACGCATGTACAATAAAATTTGTTAATTTCTTTCTAATGCGGTACTTATTCATTATTGGAATCCCTCCTCATTCTTCAATGCCCCTGACTTGCGGTACGCCGCCAGAGAAAATACAGCTGATAATACAAATACTGCAATGGAGATCACCGCCGCATAGTTGTAATCCTTAAAGTCCATGGTCAGTTTATACAGCCACGTTACCAGCAGATCCGTCTTACCGGCAGTACCATTATTGTAGCTTAACGCTGCCGGAGCACCCTTTGTCAGCAGATAAATAACATTAAAGTTATTGATATTTCCGATAAACTGTGTGATCAGATACGGCGTTGTCACAAACAGCATATATGGAAGTGTGATCTTGAAAAACTGTACCACTGCATTGGCACCGTCCACTCTGGCTGCCTCATACAAATCCGCCGGAATATTCTGAAGAATACCCGTAACCTGAAGCATCGTATACGGAACACCAACCCATAAGTTCACCACGATGATGGTAATTCTTGCCCAGGTAACATCAGTCCAGAACGGAAGGCTCTTCTGGATTAGTCCAAGCTGCTTCAACAGAACATTGATAGAACCCTCCGGCTGCAGCATAGTCCGGATAACTAACAGTGATACAAACTGTGGAATGGCAATGGAAAGAACGAAGATAAATCTCCACATTGCCTTCCATTTTGTTTCCTTGCGGTTAATCACGATCGCAAGGATCATTCCCAGAATATAATTTAAAAATGTAGCAAAAACCGCCCAGACGATCGTCCATCCAAGCACATGCCAGAAGGCTGTGCCAAGTCCGCTGGAGCTGTCTAAAAGCTTTCCAAAGTTTGCCAGTCCTACCCAGTCAAACAGCTTTCCCGGCGGCTGATGATTTCTGTCATAGTTGGTAAATGCGATCGCTGCCATAAAAACAAGAGGCAGGATCGTAAATGCAAATATACATATGATCGGCCCTGTCAACAGGGTTTTATGCATGTTCTGATCAAACAGTGCTGCTACGTCCTCACAAAAACCCGGAAGCGGCTTCCCTGCTTCCTTCAAAACCTGTGCCTGATAAGCTGATTTCAGAGAAGATCTCCAGGCAAATACAAATGCGATGATCGCAAAGACCGCCAGAATTCCATAAAGCAGGATCAACATGGAATTGTCACCGGCAGTATACTCATACACCTGCTTCGCTTCATTAAATACTTCTCCGCCCTCATTTGTTCCCAATGTTGTCAGACCGCCAAGCAGTCCAAAACCACTGATGACCATAAAGGCAATAAACAGAATTTCTACTGCCAGATACAACAGACCCTTCACAACCTGTTTTCTGCAAATATTGCCGGTTCCCATGATAACCGCACTGAGGCGGGTGAACGTATCCCCGTGCCTCAGTGCATTGCTCACGGAAATGACCTTTGCATGCTCCACCTTATTTGCCATAGGACATTTCTCCTTTTACCTTACTGATTTATTCTGTCTTTCCGGACAGCCTTCAAATTTCTACAGTCCGTTGCTCAGAATACCCTTTACCATTTCCTTTGTCTTTTTCTCAGCGTTTGCCTCTGTAACATCACCCTGTACGATCTCTTTTCCCATCGTCTCGGCCGGTGTCCAGTAGCTGCCCATCTCAGAAAGAAGTGGCTGTACAGCCGCTGCATTTGCAATTTCGTCTGCCTGTGCCTTAATTACGGTATCCTTCATTACTGCTTCATCTGCAGCAAGTGTTTTGTTGATCGGTGCGATTCCTCTTGACTCAAAACGGATCTTCTGGCACTCCTCCCCTGCAAGATAACGGGCAAGTGCTACGGCAACCTCCTGATCCTCACATTTTGGATTTACGCCAACTGCCTTACTTCCGGCGAAAGACTTCATCTGACCTTCCTGTCCGTTAATGGTTGCAGTAGGAAGCTGTGCTGCTGCAAAATTCTTTCCAAGTGCTTCCTTGATCGCCTTTGCATCCCAGGAACCGCTGCAATATGCACCCAGCTTTCCGTCCTTAAATTTTGCAATACTGCTTCCGTCCTTCTCACAGGAGAATTTCTTATTTTTTGCAAGATTTACCATATATTTTGTTGCTGCCACGCCGGCCTCACTATCCCAGTCACAGCCTGCAGATGCATCTGTTCCGTCACCAAAGAGAGAACCGCCTGCTGCGTAGTAGAATGCTTCAATATACCAGCTGTTATCCAGCGGGAATGCAAAGTTTGTAACGCCATTGCCCAGATTCTTTGACATCATCTTGTCCAGAGATTTTACCTCATCCTCACTGAATTTACTCTTATCATAATACATAAACCATGTGTTTGATGTGTACGGAACTCCGTATACACTTCCGTCATATGTAACAGAATCGATCATTGCTTTTTCGTTATTCTCGTTGATCTCATCTACGGTAGATCCACCCAGCTTAGAAAGAGCTCCTGCTTCAACCAGAACCGGGATCTGATCGTTTGCATACATATAAACATCTGCTGCCGCATCCACATCCTTCGTTACCACATCCTTTGCATCTCCCTCGGAGCATACACCATACTCAAATGTGATATTCCACTCCGGATGCTGCTCATTAAAGGAATCACACATTGCCTTGAGGATACCGTCATTATATCCCTTTATCTTTGCCTGATCCTCCTGCGGTCCCCACACCGTCAGTTTCACATCCTTTGTCTCTGTCTTGGCACTGCCGGTATCAGAACCGGCCTTGTCTGTTGTTGATGTTGTCTTGCCACACCCGGCAAATACAGATGAAATCATTGCTGTTGTCAGCAATAACGCACATAATTTTTTCGCTCTCATAACGAATTCCTCCTCATTCTTTTTCCATGCAGCAGCTTCATTTCTGCTGTATTGATTTGATAAATTCATTATAAAAGCTGGCAGGTTTTGGGTAAATATAAGGAATTTTAGAAACATACAAGATTTTTGAGAAGAGGCGGCCAAACGGCCGCCCCGGAAAAATAAACACGATTTACATATGAAAAACACTCATAAACTGTTTATATAGTACATATAAACATCCTCCAGATCAATACTGTCATTCACCGGCAGACATCCCTCCGGCAGCCGGTTCCCGACGATCCGCACACGAAGCCCTTCCCGCCTCTGATAGACATTTCCGGTACAGTACTGCTCCTGCAGCTTTTCCAGACTCTCCAGATCACAGGGCAGTTCTCCCACCTTTCCCTGTATACTTTCGATCAGCTCCACCGGTGTCCCTTTCCGGCAGATCTTTCCGTCCCGGATCAGGATTACATCCTTTGCAATACATTCGATATCGCTGACCACATGGGTCGCAAAAAGCACGATCATTTTTTGTGACACAGCAGCAATATAATTCCGGATGTTAATACGTTCACTGGGGTCCAGTCCCGCTGTGGGTTCGTCCAGGATCAGCAGACGCGGTTCTCCCAGAAGAGCCTGTGCCAGCAGAACACGTTGTTTCATTCCACCGGAAAAGCCCCCGATCTTTTTGCGCCGCACCTCCCACAGATTAACCACCTGCAGAAGCTCCGCAATCTGCTTTCCGGCCTTTGCAGGTGCAATCCCTTTGATCGCCGCCATATATTTCAAAAACTCTTCTGCCGTGTAATTATCATACAGTCGCTGCTGCTGTGGCATATATCCCAGAAGCTCCCGGTATTTTGCCCCCAGCTCTGTAATCTCGTAATCATTGTACAACACCTGTCCTTTATCCCGTACAATGCTGTCTGTCAGGATATTGATCAATGTACTTTTTCCTGCTCCATTTGGGCCAAGCAGTGCATGCACTCCGGGATCCAGTACCAGACTCACATCATCCAGTGCCGTTTTATCCCCGAATCGTTTTGTCAGATGAGATATTGTAATCTCCATACGCTTTAAACTCCTTTCCCGTTTATTCCATCCTTAAATGGAACAACACTTAGCACCCGGCATCATCAAAATACGTTTCCCAAAAGCAGAGGATTAAGCAGCACATACTTCAAAACCTTCACCCCACTCAGATACAGAACTAACGGCAATGCAAATATAGAAATACTGTATACCACCGTCATAATAAAGCTTTCCGCACGGCTGGAGATCAGGTAAACTGCCGCCATCACCAGCAAAAACCCCAGATAACGCATGACCAGGATCAACGCCAGATAATCCACCACCGCCAGTCCCGACAGATACATCGGCATATGAGACATACTTGCCACGGAACAGCTCCAGCCCTTTGTTCCGAAAGCACTTAATATACGATAAAATTCGCTTCCATAGATAATTCCATAGATCACCGTAACAATTCCCACACCGATCAAAACCTTGGTACTCCGCAGCTCCTCTCTCCCCCGGGATGTTGTCCGCAGCAGCCGCATCATTCCAGTCTCATACTCCCGGGAATAAATCCCCGCCACCGTAAGGATCACCATAAGAACGCCCTCCAGTGCCAGCATCGCATCCCGATTCCATGCCATCTCATACCCCGTCAGCTGCTCGTAGCCTCTCTCATAAAAAAGACCGCCATTTGGAATACCGGAAATATAGCTGAGATGATTCATCAACACCTGAAAGCCCTCTGTTCTTTTCCGTTCCTTGGAATATCCTATATCCACAAGCGCTTTCAGCTCCTTCGTAAGCGCCTTCCGCTTCTCATCATGGATCCGCTTCTCCAGAGCAAGTCTTTCCTCCTGCCACTGTTTTATCTTTTTGGCAGAGGTCTTTGTGTACGGTCCGGACACCTGATCCACATACTCCTTATAGTAAACATCCGATTCATCATTATACAGCGAGTGCACCGGCGTATAGTTCCACCAGACCACTCCTGCAAATACACATACCATTAGAAACACGCTCTGATAATACAGTATCTTTTTTGTTTCCCCATAAAATAAATGATATGCCCGGATCTTTCTCTGTCGTTTCCCCCTTGACAGAATGTGGCGTTTCGCGTGGGATATGATCTTCTGGTCACAGAAGAAAAACACGGTTCCCGCAAAGAGCAAAATACCTGCCACAACAAAAAATATAATACTCACTGTAATATAGCTGACCGGAAAACCGTATAGTCCAATATTCCGGTACACCGCCATCATATCCCCGGTATGCAGAAAGCCTATAAGATTTACATACTTCAAAATCGACAGCCAGCTGTTTGCCGATATTCCCCAATATGCCAGACCGCTTCCCCCTATGATCGCCGTCAGACAGATATACAGCTTCTGCGGCATATCACAGACAGTCATCAGGAATAATATCAACAGCATCATCAGAAAGTAAGTCAGCAGCTTCAATCCCAAAAACAGAACGGTACTCTGTTTCAGATCCGCCGCCACTCCGGTCCCGATAAATCCATGCACCGACTGCAGACAGGCATTCAGATTCCCCAGATCATACAGCTTCCATGCCACCAGCATATTTTCCAGATAAAGAAGAAGCACTACCTCCATTGTAAACACTAACAACGCCAGAACCTTATCAACAATAAACGGTCTCCGCCCCTTTTTCATGGTACGGATAAAAATATATTCTCCCCTCTCCTTCTCTTTCATAAAGGAAACAGCTGCCGCTGCAAGCAGTATTATGAAACCGGCAATGTCCGTCTGGAAGAATTGAAAGATCAGCTTCCACCCTCTGGAAGGGACAATTTTTATCGTACTCCCCTGAAACCGGCGCAGTATTTTCATAACCTTTGCCGCATCCTTGCGATCATATTTACTGCTTTTCCGAAATTCCTCAAATATCCTGCTTTTGGAATAATCCGCCTCTCTTTCTTCCAGATACTCGTCATAACTTCCGGCACGGGATATCTCACTAAGCAGCGTCTTATAACCCGTTCTTCGTTCATACGTTATATTCTGATTATTTGACTTCTTCCTGAGATAGCTTTTCGCCCGCGCCGGCTCCTTCCCCTTAATCTCCCGGTATATACTGCGATAACAGGACACGGTTGGTTCCTCCCATGCCTGCCGGCTGTATTCGCTCCGCAACAGCAGAAACAGATTCAACAGAAGTCCCACCACCACAAATCCCACTACCACCCGCTGTCTCCACAATTTTTTATGTTCTCTCCACATACCTGCTCCACCTTGCTTTTCAAATGTTGTCCCCGTTCACTTTCTTACTTTTCCCACGCCTCGATCTGCTTTTCCACGCCATCCCGGTACTGCTTCATTCCCTTGGTTGCAAGCTTCTTCACCAGACTGCCATATTCCCTATCAAAATCCTCTGCCTGCCAGATATCCTCTCCCTTTCGCATCTGATCAATGTAAGTCTCCAAATCCTTTTCATACTCCTCCGTATCCGGCTGGAAGCCGATCAGCGGTGATTCCGTTACATTGTATGACTGGAAATATTTCCTGCGGTCTGTCGTTTTATCAGACTTACCATCCTTCACCTGATCATTTCCTTTCTGCACGCCATACAGCATCAGATCAGCAATCTTCTGATCCGTGTATGCCAGCTCCAGAAACTTCTCCGCCTGCTCCTTACAATTTGATGCAGCTGCCACACCGGTAGACATATTTACTTTTGAAAATACCGTCTGCTTCGGCCGGACAATCTCGCACGACTTTTCCCGGATCTCCTCACTGCACGATCCGTAACCGATCGTTACCAGCCAGTCTCCCTTCTGCAGGATCTCCTGCTGCCATACTGCAGCATCTTCCTCTCCGCTGCCTATATGATCATCCTTCGACAGCCATCCCTTCTGATACCATGTATGGAATTTTTCATATACAGAGCGTACATTTTTGTTTTCATACCACAGCTCCGGTTTCTTCGTCCGGTGATCCAGTGCCAGTCCCAGACAATAATCACTGTCCGTAAAACCGGATAGATTTCCGGCCGCCAGAGTATCGGATAAGACAATCGGATATGTAACCTTCACATCTGCCCCGGCCACAATCTTTTCTACTTTCTCCAGCGTATCCGCTTCTTTTAGATCCTGCTTTCCTTCCAGCTTTTTGCTGTACGCAATATAAATTCCATGATAATCCAACATAGAGTTTGGTACCGAATAGATTTCCTTATTTACCTGTACCTGTTTCCACTCGGTTTTACTGAACTGCTTTTTAAGTTTTTTCCCATCGTAGCTCAAAAAATCGTTCAACGATTCATAATATCCCGACTTGAGGGCATCTGCCGAGCAATTATTATCAACTCTGCTCCCCGGCACCTGCAGGATATCAATCTCTGGATACTTCTCTGCTATTTTATCCGTATCACTTTCCAAAACACTGGTAAATTTCACCTTAAAATCATGCCCGCTCTTCTTTAGATAACGATTGATCTCCTTTACGGCCTCCTCCGATGGACGCTGCTCTCCATTGACGCCCCAGATCACCGTATCTCCCGGATCATTATTTTCTTTATTCTGCTTTTCCTGCATTTTCTTTTTTTCTGATTTATTCGGAAATTGATATGTTCCTTTTTCCAGTTCTTTCAACGGGATGGCACACTCTTCATAGTCCTTGTCAGTCCAGAATACCATCGCATAAACATAATCCTTTGTAGCATACTGTGGAATAAATGAAGCTTTCGGTTTTGCCAGACATTCCACCTGTCCTGTTTCCCGGTCATAACGATACCAGTCAAGAGAATCCTGCTTTTTATTATACCGGACATAAAGTATGCTTCGCTCGGTCGCCGTCACACCTCTATGCCCACTGTCATAATTCTTTTTTCCATCCTGCGGTGATTTGTAAATACTGATATCCTTTCCGTCACCCCCCTTGATCTGCGTCGCTTTGAAATTTCCATAATAGTCCTGTACCATACGCCAGTCTCCCGAAATCTCAAAGTCATGACATCCATCAAAGGAAACAGCTTCCTCCGGCACGCCATCAGAAAGGCGAATATCCTGCTGCATGTAATGTACATGTTTTTCTAAGTAATCATACTGTTTCTTTTCAGGAAGTTCACCCATTTTCTTTCCCACAAATTCTTTATCATAATATACACAATACAGCGATGCATTTTCGCTCCCCAGATTCATCTCAGATACGATTGGATCTGCATATTTTCCCAGTGCGTTCCCCTGCTGATCTTTGGTAATATAAACCCGTTTAAAGCTCCAGTCGTTCATATTGATAATATAAATCCCTGATTTATCACAATAATTTCCATACTCTTCCATCTTTCCACTTTCGTCATAGTATCCTATCTCCTGGAAAGAAACCAGCATATACGAGTCATCACATTCCATATTCATGATTAATATGCTTGTATTCACCTTGTCATCAATCTCGGTCACCTTTTTCTGATTTCCCCCGGTCAGATCCTGCTGCCAGATCTCCCATGGAGCATTTTCCCCCAAAGGATCATATGGTATATAATACAGCTTATTTCCATGAGGAACATATGCCGATACATGAGAAAAATCTGCCTCGCAATCCGTCTGCTCCATTGAGTCCTCTGCTTTTCCCTTTTCATGCTCACAATTTGTTTTGGTACAGACAATGGATTTTTCGCCCGTTGCCGCATCCAGATAATACAAAAATTCATTCTGAGACTTATAATACACACCACGGCTGCCATATCCATTTCCCATTACATATGCCGATTTTTCATTAAACGCTGTCTCCTTTTTTGTTTTTGTCTTCCGTTCTGACTTTTCCGGCAGATTCTGTACTATAATGCTCCCCAGCAGAAATACCACACATAAAATTCCTGCAGCAATTAAAACTATTTTTGCTTTTGATTTTTTCATGATAGTCCCCCTCTCAATCTGATACTTTCACACAAGATCAATTACAATTTACATATATTGTATCAGAGAACTATACATGAAAAAATTAAGTTTTCTTTAAGATTATTTTTCAAACCTCCCATCACACATCCGCAAAATCCTCTCCGTTTTCCCCGCCAGCACCTCATCGTGAGTTACCATAACAATGGTCATTCCCTGCTCTTTGTGAAGCCGTTTTAAAAGCTCCATAACTGCTTCCCCGGAATGGCGGTCCAAATTTCCTGTCGGTTCGTCACATAGCAGCACCTTCGGCTTCATTACCATCGCTCTGGCAATCGCCACCCTCTGCTGCTGCCCTCCGGAAAGCTGCTGCGGCAGATGATTTCTGCGATCCGTAAGTCCCAGCAGCTCCATCAGCTCCTGCGCCTCCTTTTTTCCTCCTTTACGGTGATCCATCCGGAAAGGAAGCATGATATTTTCATAAACCGATAATTCAGGAAATAGATTGTATGCCTGAAAAATAAATCCAATATTATGCAGCCGAAAATCAGACAGCTGTACATCATTCATATCCAGCAGATTTTCCCCAAAATATTCCACACTGCCGGAGTCTGCCCGGTCCAGGCCACCCAGTAAATGCAGCAATGTGGATTTTCCGCTGCCGGAAGCTCCCATAACTGCCACAAATTCTCCTTTCCCAATTTCCATATTTATATGATCCAATGCTATGATCTTCGCATCCTTTGTTCCATAGATCTTACATAAATTTTCTACACGGATTGCCTCCATAATCTCCCTCCTGTCAAACAATTTTCACAGCAGCAATATAGTCCTGTCAAAATTCATCATTACGGATTCCCTCAACAATGCTTTGTTTCTTTAGTTCTTTTAACTGGACATATCCCACCAGCAAATTCATTCCGATCATCAATAGCAGAGCAATAACTGCCACCAGAACCACAGGCTGTCCAAACAACTCAATATACCATGGAAATCTTGCCTGCCAGCAGATCACGTTTTTTCCACTTTTTAATGTCGTATAAGTATTATGATCCAGATCAAAAGCATAGTGCTTTGCATATAAACGAATTTTATCAAATATAATAACCGGCAGTATCGAAGTAACGACGGCACAAACAGGAAGCACAAGCTTTTTCTTCATACATAACACGAACAGTCGCTTCCTGCTGATTCCTATGGCGCGCAAAAGCTGAAATTCGCTCTCGTTTCTCCGCGCAGCAAACAGATAGCCATTGATCAGACCAAACATTCCGGTAATAACTACTAAGCATATCATGATTGCGAAAATAGAAAGATTTGCCTGTTCTCCCCTTCGGATTCGCTGCAATACATCACGTCTTGAAACGCCATCCATTGACTTTCCGCTTTTACCGACAATCTGATACCATGCAACCTCAAAGGCATCCACATCCTTTCTGGCAGCATTTGCTTTCAGCTTAAAATATACATCTGTATATGTCTGGTCCGGATACCCCCATTTCTTTACCGCATTCTCCGTACAGATCAGATTAAACCCCGGAGAAATCGTTTTTGTATTCCTGTCATTCCACACACTGCTTTTCGCATATAATTCTGTCCGAAGCGTGCTGTCCTTTATCCGCACAACCGCCACCACGGTCACCTGCTGATCCTTTCTCTTTCCAAATGCATAGCCGGGATATCCCTTTTTGCTGCTGTCATTTCTCAGATAATATGTAAAGCTTGGTTTCTCCCATTTTGGCATTACATTTTGTGAAAAATCATATTCTTCCGTTCTCTGATCTGTGATCACTTCATCCGTCAGTGTTACTTTGTCCCCTGCTTTATAAGGATTTTTGGTATCCCCCTGATACTCCGCCACAAGAATCTGTGTCCCCTCATTTAATGCCTCCGGGTCAATCTTCCCCGATACCACTTCTACGTTTTTACCGGAGAGCATCGTATCACTTACTGCTACAGCCGGTGCCTGATAAAGAATTTTCCCTTCAAGGTATCCTATAGTTCTGTCACTTTTTTCGTACAGATCCATAAGATCCTCATCCATATTATTCATGATATTTAATGGCTTTAATGCCTTCTGCAGTTGGTCCGTCATGTCCTTTTTCCGGTACAGCACCTTTATTCCCGGCATTTTTGTCAATGCAATTCCGGAACTGACCGCTTTCATGTTTTTCAATGTAATATAATCTTTCTGCGTAATTCCCTCATTATGACGATTATACTGCACATTAGCGATATTCGTGCTCTGCATATCTTTGACCGCATAATAGTCCGCATCCACCGAAGCAGCCTTTCCCAGATCTTCCACCGCAAAGGTATTATCTTCCTTTGATTTTGCCATTGTAAAAAGACAACCAAACACCAGACTCCATGTGGTGAGAATTAAAATAACTGCAATTCCTGCATTTTCTCCTATTATTTTTGATAAAAGCTTGTTTATGGGATTTCTGATTCCTCTTCCAAGTCTGTGACGCATATTACTCTTTTTATTTTTCTCCGGATAGAGTAATTCCAACGGAAAATATCCTCTTTGACGAAGCAGTACAATAACCACCGGGATCAAACAGAACAACCCACCCAAAAGCCACGGATATACATACGGATCAACGCTGATTGCTCTGGCAATGACATGTGCGTGAAATGCAGAATAAATCCGGACCGAAGAATACCGGTTGATCAGATGCAGTAACAGAATATATCCCCCTGTTCCCAGCAAATATCCCCCCGCCACGCCGGACAGACCAAAAATGCCAAACTCCCGTACAAGCATTTTCCTTACCTTCCTGTCTGACATACCGATACTTCTCAACAGCCCCATTTGATGCTGCCTTTCCATCAGCACATCTGCTGCTATTCCATATATTGCACAAAAGGATACGATAAATATGACCAGATAAAAACATGGTACCGCATAAGCAGAATAAAAATCTCCGTAGGACAAATGCGCTTTTTGGTAAAGCTCTTTCTGGATCATCTTTTCATTATTAACTGATACCAGGCTCCCTAATTCACTTAACCGGTTACTTTCTGCCACAAGCATTTTTCTCTGCTTGAGCTTCTTTTCCACATCATATACAGAATAATCCTGTCGGCACCGGATCATTCCTGTCATGGTGTATCCCTCCGGCAGATCCTTCCGGCTCACAAACAGCTTCGGAATATTCGAGAATTCCTGATCATCCTCCCAGCCGGCCTCCACCGGATCGATCGTTCTCTGAACATTATCCGCACGTTTTCTCTGATCATTTAATACACCCACGATCCGAAACTCCTGTTTTCCCAGAGAATGTCCGGCCACATCTGTCAATTCAAGCTCCAGCTTATTTCCCACAACTGCTGCCACTCCCATTTGCTGAAAGATGCTTTTATACCCCGCAATCTCTCCGGAAAGCTCTGGATACCTGCCTCCCTGCTCCGGCTCATAATGAAACAGCTTCTGTGTATCTTTTCCATTCAGAGTTCCAAATGGCACCTCATCATTTTCACCTGTACGGCAGCTTCCCCCATTTAAAATACTCTCTACCTTTTCAACCTTTGGAAATCTCTGTACAAACTGCAAATCCTTTTCCTGTATATCCGGTACGACCAGATCATACTCCCCTGTCTCGTCCAGCTTCTCCTGTACCGCTGTCTGGCTCTGGGAACGCGCCATAAAGGTTCCCATTGTCATCGCCATGGTACTCACAACAATTGTCATTACCAACATCACGGCTCTGTTTTTGTGACGCCTCCAATACATTCGTGACAGATTCATCTTCCCCCTCCTTTATAACAGTAAAAACCCCAGTGATAAAACCATCACTGGGGTTATAGTACCAGACAATTCTTAAAATATATGAATGAAATTCTTAAGAGTTTTTTAAGATTGTTTTTATTTCACCGAAACCTTAACTTTATATTTCTGCGCCTTCTTCATAAGCCATATACGATCACTTTCTGACAACTTAGTGCTGATGATCAGTTTTTTTATTTTTCTGGAACCGACCTTTTTCTCCTCAAAATACGGGGACCGGTGAAACTTTCCATTTATAAATTCTTTCACTGTTTTTCTGGAGATCTTCTTAAAATTCTTTATCTTACTCAGATCCAAAATATCCGTTGGATTTTCACCAAACAGACTGTCCGATTCATTAATTTCATCAAAATCCTCATCCATACTATTATTACTGTCTGTAAAATTTACATTTGGCAGCTTCAAAGTACGAATCTTGTTCTGACGACAGGAAACCCATCTCAGCTCCGTGTTATTGCTAAGATCCAGCTTTCTCAACTGATTTTGCTTACAACTCAGTACTTCCAATTCCTTACACTTTGTCAGATCCAGCTTTTTGATGTAATTATTTTTCACATTCAATGTCCTGATATTAGGACATAGTTCTGTTGCAAATGATGTCAACTGATTATCCTTAACATTGACCACTCTGAGAATATTTTTGGCAAGCTTAATATTTTTTAATTTATTGTCCTGTGCACTTAAAGTATATAATTTATTATTGTTGCTCAGATCCAGCGTTTCCAACTGATTTTTGTCACACTCAAGATCACTGAGATTTTTATTCTGACTCACATCAAGACTTGTCATTTGATTTCCATTACACGATAATCTTTCCAGATTCTTATTTTGACTTACATCCACTGTTGCCAGTGTCGGAGAATCACAAACAAGCCATTCCAGATTTTTACATCGAGATACATCCAGCTCATTTATCCGGCATGCCATGGCCTCTGCCTCTTTGAAGCTCCAGCGGTCATATTCACAGAGAGAAAACCAGGTTATGTTATTCCCTGCGACTTCTACCCGGTTGATCTCCGATGCTGTCAGCCATATGTATTTCAATGATTTAGGACATCCTTCGATTTTTAATGTATTCCCCTTCACCTTCGCCAGAGAAAGACTCGTGCAGGAGGTCAGATGCTCTATTCCACGGACATCTATGGTATCCTTTTCCCACAAATCGTTTCCGGTAATAATCTGCTCTGTCGTCTCATCTCCTATATATGTTGCAACCAACGCCTGTTTCGGCGTTACAATTTCTGAACCCTGCTCAACAAAATTTTCCACAATATTAATCTGCTTAATTTCCTCTTGGGAAAGTACCCCATCTCCATTGATATCATAATATTTTGTTTTCAAAACGGTTCGAAGCCAGTCTGCCGGAAAATTTTGCTCATTAATTTCCAGACTGCCTGCTTCTGCCGCTTTTGCTCTGCTGCCATGTCCCCACAAAGGCACCAGAATCATTGCCGTAACCACAACACACCATAAATTCTTTCTCCAATTATTTTCCAATACGCAATTCCTCCTCAAATATTCTTTTAAAATTCTCTGTAATATTTTGCACCTCAATATCACTGGCAGTAATCACCTTAGCTTCTACTCCATCCACTGTACCTGCTGCCGTTCCATCCGCTTCCATTTCGACTTTATACTTTGCTCCGCTCACCTCCATCTGTATTTCATTTTTCTTCATCTGACCATTTGTGACTCTGATATCTCCTGCATTTTCGACCCCTTTAATATCAAAAATGTCATACATAACATCAAATTTCTTAAAAACAGCCACTTCTTTATCTGCGTCTACAACATAAACGCACATTCTCTGAATTCCGGAACCCTCCATGGTTACAAAAGCTGCCTCACATTTTCCATCCCCATCAATATCACCATACATCGCATCTCCATAAACATCTTGCATCAGCAGTCCGTCTTTCTTATGGAAAATCTTATAATCGCATACCGCCTGACCTTTATCATCAGACCGATCTTTTACCATTTCGACCTGATAACCTGTATCTTTAGAAAACGGATCATCCACTGTGTGATCCGAACACCCGCAAAGCATTAGAACCATTATTACAGATTCAATTAAAACCCTTTTCGCATACAACTTTTTTCTACCATCAAATTTTTTCATATACATTACCCCTTGCTGTACTGATCTATGATCTTTTTGATCTCCTCCGCTTCCTTTTTCGAAATATGTTTTCCCCCCAGAAATGCAGTCAGAAATCCGGGCAATGATCCCCCGAATGTTCTCTCCACAAAATAATTGGACTCATCCCGCTGCACCCGTTCCTGTGGGATCAGCACCGAAACAACCGCATCCTCATTCCGAATATATCCTTTTTCTGACAGCTTGCGAATCACCGTATAAGTTGTGGATTTCTTCCACCCCAGCTCCTCGTCGCACCGCTTTACCAGCTCTCCGGATGGAATCGGTGCATATTCCCACACGACCTGCATAAAACGGTAGTCACTGTCACATAACTTCAAATATTCCATGATCATTCCCCTTTCCGGTGCTCTATTTTAAATAAACCCCATCTGTTATCAGTCTATTATTATCAACCTGTTCTAACTTTATAATAATAAACCTGGAATGTCAAGAAGACAGCAAATCAAATCTTGTCATTTTATGCCATTTACGCTATGATAGAAGAGTGTGGCAGGCTATGCCTCCGCCGCATTGACACAGTATGATTTTCAAAACCAAGTAATCACAACAAAAAGAAAAGAGGACAAAAAGATGGATAAGGTTATTTTAGCCTACTCAGGCGGACTTGACACAACTGCAGTTATTCCATGGTTAAAGGAAACATACGGCTATGAGGTTGTATGCTGCTGTATCGACTGTGGACAGGGCGAGGAGCTCGATGGATTAGAGGAGCGTGCTAAGCTCTCCGGTGCTTCTAAGCTTTACATTGAGGACGTTGTTGATGATCTTTGCGAAAACTACATTATGCCTTGTGTACAGGCTGGTGCCGTTTACGAACATAAATATCTCATGGGAACTGCTATGGCAAGACCTACGATCGCTGCAAAGCTGGTAGAGATTGCCCGTAAGGAAAATGCCGTTGCAATCTGCCACGGTGCAACCGGTAAGGGTAACGACCAGATTCGTTTTGAGCTTGGTATCAAAGCATTAGCTCCGGATATCAAGGTTATCGCTCCATGGCGTGACGACAGATGGGGTATGGATTCCCGTGAGGCAGAGATTGAGTATTGTAAGGCACACGGCATTGATCTTCCGTTCGGAACCGATCAGTCTTACAGCCGTGATAGAAATATCTGGCATATCAGCCATGAGGGACTGGAGCTTGAGGATCCTGCTCAGGCACCAAATTACGATCATATGCTTGTTCTCGGTGTTACACCGGAGAAGGCACCGGATGAGGATGTAGAGCTTTCTATTTCTTTTGAAAAGGGTGTTCCTACTGCTCTGAACGGCAAGAAAATGAAAGTTGCTGATATTATCCGTGAGCTGAATACCATCGGTGGAAAGCACGGTATCGGTATTGTTGATATCGTTGAGAACCGTGTCGTTGGCATGAAGAGCCGTGGTGTATATGAGACTCCGGGTGGAACAATCCTGATGGAAGCACATCAGCAGTTAGAGGAGCTTGTTCTTGATCGTGACACCATCGCATTGAAGTTAGAGCTCGGCAGCAAGCTTGCAAGCATTGTATACGAAGGTAAATGGTTCACACCTGTTCGTGAAGCAATCTCCGCATTCGTTGATGTAACACAGCAGTATGTAACCGGTGAAGTAAAACTTCGTCTCTACAAGGGCAATATCATTAAAAACGGAACAACTTCTCCATATTCTCTGTACAGTGAGTCATTGGCATCCTTTACCACAGGTGATATGTACGACCATCATGATGCAGAGGGCTTCATCACATTATGGGGTCTCCCACTGAAAGTTCGTGCCATGAGAATGAACGAGCTCAAGAAAGATAAGACAAAATAATCTGATACAGCCATTCATAAAAAAGGGCAAAACCAGCGTTTTGCCCTTGCTCACTCTACGCTACGAGCATTTTCCTATACACTAAAATAAAACAGCCCGGATTTGATTTCAAACAACTCCCTTTGGGGTGAAATCAAATTCAGGCTGTTTTTATTTTTTGTTCAAAGCAGCTTATTTATTTTAACAACTCACGGATCATTTCCGCCGTATAAGTAACACATACCATCTTCTCCGCCTCGATGCGGTACAGCGCATTTGCAGCAATATGCTCTGCTGCCTGCTCGATATCACGAATTCCTGATGTATCCTTAAAAATATCCATGATCGCATCCAATGCTTCCTCTGTGATCACAATCTCCTCGCTTCGCAGACCAATCCTCTTTAATACCTTTGGCATAGCAAATTTGGTAAAGATCACCCTCTTTTCTTCCGGGCTGTAGTCCGGCAGCTCGATCACGGCAAAACGCGACATAAGTGGTGCACTGATGGCCGCCTTGTCATTCGCCGTAGCAATCGGATAAACCCCGGTAGTCGGAATATTACATTCTACATAATTATCGGTAAATCCAAGATTATCCAAAAGCGTCAGCAATACATCCGCCGGATTTCCATTTCCCTTTCCGGCAGAAGCCTTGTCCAGCTCGTTGATAATGAACAGCAGATTAGAGCTCTCTGCATTGGCAAACGCCTCCATGATCAGACCGGGTTTTGCATTAGCATAAATCCGGGAGCTTCCGGTAAGCTGCTCCGGATCATTGATGGAACTCATTTCCAGAGTTGTCCACGACATTTTCAAAATCTTTGCAACGGCATAGGCAATCTGTGACTTTCCGGTACCTGCCGGTCCGATCAAAAGAATACCATATGCCGGCAGAGTATGAGTACGATTGATCTGAATGATCGTCTCAATAATACGCTGCTTTACATTGTCCAGTCCATACAGCTCCTCGTCCAGAATTTTTCTGGCCTCCACCGGATCAATCGGCTGAAAATCTGTATTTTTCCACTGAATATTTAACATAATAGAGAGCGCACGCTGTGCATGACGGCGCTCCTCCGGCGTCACCTCTGTAGATTTCGCTACCGCAAGATTACGTCTCGCCCAGAGACGGATATTGTCCGGAAGTGTACTTCCCGCACACATCAGATAATCCGTAATACTCTGAATACTGGTAAGCTTCATATCATCGGAGTCTTCAATCTCATCAAAATCAACGACTTCCTTCGAAGGTGCATCACTCTGCAGCAACCGCTCGATCATAAACTGCAAAAATCCATTTTCTCCGGAAAGCTTCGTACCTCTCATAGCCACACCGGTCTCAAAGATCTTATAAACTGCGTATCCCTGATCTGTACTGGCACCGGACAGCTTAACCATAATATGGTTTTCTCCAAGCCACTTTACCAGCTTCTCAAAACGTGCATCGATCTGTAAAATATCATGAGACGTCTTTTCCTCATCACATGTAAATGCCGTCCCCTTTGTGGGTGCTGTAAACATACCGGAGGAATGATGCATAAGCTTCTTTTCCTCATCCTTCAACAGTATGACCGGATGTGACACATCCGGCACTCTTTCATTCGAATAAACTAATTCGTATGTCTTCTCTGCTTTGACTGCATCCTTCTTCTCCTGATTAAAATCAAAAACTGGCATCTTGTAACCTCACATTTCTGTTTATTCTGTATTATTTTCGCACAACTTCCCACTTCAATAATGCACTTAAAATTTGTACTCTAACTATTTCACCACTTTTTACTTAATGAACCCTATGAAATTATAGGATGAAATGGTAAAATCCGCAACTACTATTTTTCGATCTCTTCTACTTCTTGAGCACCTGTGGAATATTTATGGTGCACCTTGTTCCCTTTCCTGCCTCACTCTCAATTTTCAGACAATATTCCTCCCCATAATAAAGCTGGATTCTCTGATTTACATTCCGGACACCATACCCCTTTGTCTTAAATTCCAATATAGATGACAAAAGCTCCGGTTCGATTCCCACACCATTATCCTCCACCGTCAGATAAATATTGCTGTCATCTTTACGTCCTATTATTTTAATATATCCTCTGCCATCCTCCTTCAGGTCAATTCCATGATCAATGGCATTTTCCACCAAAGGCTGCAACAGCAGATTTAATGTCTGATATTGCAGGATTTCCTCATCAATATCCATGATCACATCAAAGTCATTATCGTGCATACATAACTGAATCTCCAGATAGGACTTCATATTTTCAATTTCCTTCTCAATGGTCAGCACATTTTTGCCCCGATTCAAAGAAGTCCGGTAAAAAGAGGATAATGCCAGTGTGATCTTGCTAATGTCCTGCTGCCCTGCCTCCAGCGCCTTCCAGTTGATCAATGAAAGGGAATTATAAAGAAAGTGTGGGTTGATCTGTGCCTGAAGTGCCGTCATTTCTGACTTTCTCTGGGTCAGCTTGCTTTCATATACTTCATGGATCAATCGGTTGATCTCCCCCAGCATGCTTCCGAATCCCCGGATCAGACTTCCCACCTCATCCTTCGCATCACTGGTAACCATAAGCTCCATATTACCTTCCTCTACCGCCTGCATATTATCCCGGAGCCGTTTAATATCCCGCACCACAAACCTTGAAAATGCTTTTGAAGCAACAACCGACGTCACAATGCAAATAGCAATAATTCCAAGAATCAGCACAACAAGCGTCTGCACCTCTCTCGCCATCATTTTCTGCGGCTGATATGCGATCACCTGCCAGTCATCTACTCCTGCATCTGCAGACACGATCAGATAATTGCTCCTTTTTCCCTTTTCCTGATCCGCCATTTTCTCTTTTAATTTTTTTAAGGATAATCTGCTTTTTCCTGCTGTCCCATTCTGGGTACTTTGATCTTTTCCATCCTTCTTTGCGCCGGTCTTATTGCCGGCTTTTTGATCAAAGGTGTCCTTCTCAAACAATACATTTCCTGCTTTGTCTATGACATATAGTCCATAACCGTCTCTGGAAATGTCATCAAACCCGGAAAATAACGTATCATAATTCACATCCAGATATAAAATTCCCTTTTGTTTATTCTGCTCCATAATGGGCATGGTCCTTGCTGAAAAAGATGTTTTTTCTTTTCCGTCAATGATCCATTTTACCTTCTGACTTAAGGAATCCTTATATTCCCTGTACCATTTTTCACCCTCTATGGTATGAAGTGCATCCACCGTTGTATCATGCTTTACAATATCCTTATCCAGATATATGGTGATCTGGTTGATATTTGGATTGAAGTATTTTAAAGACGAAAGTACCGGATCTACCGTCGCTGTATACTGCTCATACATAGAAAAAATATCATCATAATCACCGATCAGTACATCCGAGATTGGATGGTTAAATGCAATATAATCCGACAGATTATTGTAGACCAATATTTTAGACTTCAACTGAGATGCTCCCTGTGACAGAGAATCCTCAATATTTCTACGCTCCCTCTCCATCAGGGTTTTCCTCTCCTGTGACAGCGCAAAGAGTCCCAAAAGCAGGATCGGCACCGTGCCAATGCAGATGTATATGATCATTATTTTCTTTTGTATTTTTGCATTTCCAAACCAGTTTTTAATCTTATTTTTCATTATTTACTGTTCTACCATTTCCTGCATTCTCCTATTTACTGATTCCGATACTTCTGTGGACTCACACCGTAATATTCCCGAAAGCTCTGACAAAAATATGATACATTCGGATAGCCCACCGCATAACTGATATTTACAATTTTATTATGAGTCTCCTCCAGCATTTCCTTTGCCTTCTCCATGCGAAGTGCCTTAATAAATTTGCTGAGATTCTGTCCTGTCTCCTTCTTAAAAATATGACTGAGATAACTTGGAGCCAGAAAAACCTGATCTGCCAGCATATCCACACTCAGTTCCTCACCATAATGAGCATAAATATACTGCTTCACTGTCTCAATCTCCCGATGCTCCATCTGTGGATTGATTGCAAAACTCTGTTCTAAAAGTTTAATACCTTCATTAATGATTTCCGTCACCTCCTGGAAATCATTAGTCCGGTATAACCGGTCAATATCCTGATTCAGACCACCGGACTTTTCCTTGGGCAGTATTTCGTATACATCCTTCAATAAATTTGAAAAAATAAATTTTACATACATTTGTGAAAAATTCTTTTTGCTCTGATACTTCTCGCACAGCCCTTCAAAATGACGACGCAGCCCTGCCATATCCTTCATTTTGATATCCTGCCGAATCTGCTTCATCAGAGTATCGTCATCAATCTGGGAAAGATTTGCCTCTGTCTGCTGCTCTTCACTAAACACACGATCCTCCGGTACATAAAATTTATTTTCCATCAGAAGCTCCAGCCGTTCCATTTCCTCTGCCAGCTTCACCGGCCTCACAAACTCACGGCTGACCGCAATATAGCACTTCTCCGCATATTTCTCCTCTATGGCATCCAGAAGCTTTTGCGCCATTTCCTTTCTGGATTCCACATCAATCTCCCGTTCCAACAGAATGATTCCCTGCTGTGGGTTCATATTCAAGTACAAAAACGGCTCCTTCATTTCTTCCCGGAGATTTTCCAGAAAATCCAGACCGGTTCTTCCAAAAAATTCCCTGTCAAATTCCAGCAGCATCATATTATGAAAGTCCTGTACATACTCCAGACTGTCTGCCCCCCCTAAGCTTGCCGCCAGATCCTGTGGTGCGGCACCATTCAACAGGGACAATAATACATGCTCCCGGACAAAATTACGGTTCTTTTCCTTGCGCTCGTCCTCCAGACGTTCTCCCTCAATCTCCTGCAGCACCTTCTCCATAGTATTGCGGAATTCCTCCGGATCCACAGGCTTTAAAATATAGCTGTCCACCCCCGATTTCATTGCCTTTCTGGCATATTCAAACTCTCCATATCCACTAAAGATCACCATTTTTGTCTGAGGATATTTTTTCATGACATTTTCTGCCAGCTCAAGTCCATCCATAAAAGGCATTTTAATATCCGTCAGCAAAATATCCACCGGCTTTTCCTCCAGAGCCTCCAATGCCTTTACGCCATTGACCGCCTCCCGGATTTCCGCCTCCATATGAAGCTGCTTCAACAAAAATTTAATACCGTTTCTCTCTATTTTCTCATCATCCACGATTAATATCTGAATCATATCCGACCTCATTTCTATAAGATATCTTTTTGCATTATTTGACATCTTTTATTTCCGCAAATCCACACAAAATCATAATTACTGATTTTTAGCATTCTTTTTTAGATTTAGTTTACCACATCTGCCTTGGAAACCCAAATTTTTCTCTAAATTTTCATGACAATTTCACCTTCTAAATACTGCTTCCGAAAATCCTGTAAATTCTTCAAAAAACTCATCTTTTTCAATATGCCAAATAACTCCCTTCCGGTATTCCTACCGAAAGAGAGTGTAATTGTTTCTTTATTTTACAATATTTTTTAGACAAAAAATTAGCTTTTTATTTACTCGTTCCTGTCCTCCAGATTTCCTGATCGTACTGCTCAATAGTCCGGTCTGATGAGAAAAATCCTGCTTTCGCAATATTTACCAACATCTTTTCTGCCCACTCCATACGATCATTATAATCATGATATGCCTTTTCTCTTGTTGCAATATAGTCCTTAAAATCAGGAAACGTCATAAACCAGTCCTTATTCAACAGCTCATTATACAGGCGTGTCAGGTGTTCTTCATCTCCTACCGCCATCATTTCCCTGCCAACAATAAAGTCCACCGCTTCCTTCAAAGCTGTATCCTTTTCATAATAATCTCGGGACACATAGCTGCCCTGCGCATACCGGTCAATAACTGTCTTGCTATCCTCACCAAAGATATAAATATTATCTTTTCCTACCAGATCTGCAATTTCCACGTTTGCTCCATCCATAGTTCCCAGTGTCAGCGCACCGTTAAGCATAAACTTCATATTACCGGTACCGCTTGCCTCCTTGGAAGCCAGAGAAATCTGCTCTGAAATATCACACGCCGGAATAAGCTGTGCTGCCTTGCTGACATTATAATTCTCTACCATTACCACACGAAGATATGGATTTACCTGCTCATCCTTATTGATCAGCTCCTGCAGACAAAGGATCAGATGAATAATATCCTTTGCGATCACATACGCCGGTGCTGCCTTTGCGCCAAAGATAACTGTAACCGGCTTTTCCGGAATAATGCCACTCTTAATCTCCAGATACTTGTGAATAATATAAAGTGCATTGAGCTGCTGTCTCTTGTACTCGTGAAGACGTTTTACCTGAATATCGTAAATCGAATTTTCATCAATCTCAACTCCCTGTGTCCGCAAGAGATATTCCTTCAACTGTTTTTTCTTCTCAGCCTTTACCTGCAACAGACTCTCCAGCACCTTCTGATCTCCCTGATACTGCAGTAATTTTTCCAGTTCTGTGGCATCCTTTTTAAATCCATTGCCAATCAGCTCCTCGATCCAGGAAGTCAGCTCCTCATTGCAATGAAGCAGCCAGCGGCGGAAGGTAATACCGTTTGTTTTATTATTAAACTTCTCCGGATAAATTTCATAAAATGGTTTCAGCTCACTGTTTTTCAAAATCTCCGTATGAAGATATGCCACACCATTTATACTATATCCATAGTGCATATCAATATGCGCCATATGTACTCTGTCCTCTTTATCAATAATTGCAACTGCCTCATCCGGATATTTTTTCTTTGCCTCATTATCCAAAATATGAATGATCGGAAGAAGCTGTGGCACAACCTTCTGAAGATACGCAATCGGCCATTTTTCCAGTGCTTCCGCAAGAATTGTGTGATTTGTATAAGCACATGTTTTAGCCACAATTTCCATAGCTTCTTCAATACAGATGCCACGGATGAGAAGCAGACGGATTAGCTCCGGGATCACCATTGTCGGATGGGTATCGTTGATCTGGATTGCCGCATAATCCGGCAGATCATGAAGATTACATCCCCTTGCCTCACATTCCTCCAGAATGAGCTGTGCCCCGGCTGACACCATAAAATACTGCTGATAAATTCGCAGAAGCTGTCCCTTCTCATCACTGTCATCCGGATACAGGAAAAGAGTCAGATTATGTTCTATATCCTCCTTATCAAAGGAAATGCCATCTTTTGTAATCTTCTCCTCCACACTGTCAATATCAAACAAATGAAGCTGATTTGTCCTGTTCTCATAACCGGTGACCGCAATATCGTACAGAGAAGCTTTTACAATATGATCACGGAACTCCACGGTATAGCTTTTGTCCCTCTTTGTCAGCCAGCTATTTTTCTCAATCCATGGATTAGGATATTCCTTCTGCAGATTCTGCTCAAATACCTGCTTAAAAAGTCCCAGGTGATAGTTGATACCAATACCGTCTCCCGGAATCCCAAGAGTCGCAATAGAATCCAGGAAACACGCTGCCAGACGTCCCAATCCACCATTTCCCAGCGATGGCTCCGGCTCAATCTCCTCAATCTCATAAATACTTTTTCCATTCTCCTCCAATTCCTTTTTCACCGTATCAAAAAGACCCAGATTAATCAGATTATTGGACAGTAATTTCCCAATAAGAAACTCTGCGGAAATATAATAAACCTTCTTTTTTCCGGCATGGCTTTCCTTCTGTTTTGCCTGCTCCTTTACCAGCTCCAGCAAAGCAATATAAATTTCCTCATTGCTGCAATCCTTTAAACTTTTCTGATAGTGATCCTTTACAAATTTCTCAAGCATTTTTCTCCTCCTGACGATTTCAATTTTATATTTTTAAATTTTGTTATATTAACGATCATAAATATCTGCCATCTTTCCCAGAAACTTAATTTCCTTCTCGCCAAACTCGCCCCTCTTCAGTCTCCAGCGCCAGTTTTGACCAATCGTTGAAGGCAGATTCATTCTCGCATCATTATCTTTTTTCAAAATATCCTGCATTTGAAGAATGACTGTATCCGCCACACTCTGATAAGCCAGCCGTATCACTGCATTTGCCAGTTTTTCTTTGAATTCTGAGCAAATTTTGTCACTTATACAAAGTCCTGTATAATCCAGCAGATACTCATACCCCTCTTCCGGCAGCGAATCAAAATATCCAAGTAGTGTTTCATTATCATGAGTTCCGCTGTACACCACACAATTTCTCTCATAATTATGTGGCAGATATTCATTATCTCTTTTCCCATCAAATGCAAATTCCAGAATTTTCATCCCCGGATATCCGCTTTGCTTCAAAAGCTGTCTGACACCCGGCACAACCACGCCCAGATCTTCTGCAATCACCTTTGCATCCCCAATTGCTTCATCAATGGCTTTGATCAGCTTTTCTCCGGGTCCCTTTCGAAATGCTCCATCTACCGGTACCCCTTCTGCCGGAATAGCATAATATCTTACAATCCCAATAAAATGATCAATTCGCACAACATCATACATACTGCCTGCTGCTTTAATACGCTTTTTCCACCAGGTAAAATGATCCTTTTCCATAATATCCCAATCATAAATGGGATTTCCCCATTTCTGTCCGTAATCCGAAAATGCATCCGGCGGACACCCTGCCACGTCAATCGGGTGAAGTGTCTCATCCAGTTGATACTGTCCCGGATTTGCCCACACATCGGCACTATCCAATGCCACATAAATCGGGATATCTCCAATAATCTGTATTCCCTTTTGATTTGCATATTTCTTTAATGTATTCCACTGCTCAAAAAACTTATATTGTACGAAACACCAGAATTCCATTTTTTCTTTCAATAACTGACGATAATATTTCAAAGCCGTCTCTTTACGGCAACGTATGTCCTCACTCCACGACAGCCATTCAACACCTCCGAAATAGTCTTTACAGGACATAAAGAGACTATAATCCTCCAGCCATTCCTGATTTTTATGAACAAAATCCTGATAATCAGACGAAGACTTTTCCTGCCACCGCAGAAATGCCTTTTTCAAAATTCCAAACCGGTTCACATACATTTTCTGATAATCCACATCATAAACCAGTTCGCCCCAGTCTATTTTCTGAATTTCTTCCTTTTCCAATAATCCTTCCTTCTGTAGCAGATCCAAATCTATAAAATATGGATTTCCTGCGAAGGTAGAAAATGACTGATAAGGACTATCTCCAAAGCTTGTTGGTCCAACCGGAAGCACCTGCCAGTATTTCTGCCCGGCTTCTTCCAATTGATCTACAAATTGATATGCTTCTTTTCCCAATGATCCGATACCATATGGCGACGGCAGGCTGCTGATTGGCAACAAAATTCCTGCGCCCCGCTCCAGCCGTTTTGACTTCTGCTCCATGCTCATCACACGTTTCCTCCATCTTTTCCATTTGCAGCGGCCTCGTTTCATTCTCCGCTGATATTATGCTATCAGCTATTTGTCAAATATTCTATATACCATTTCTTAGATTGATATCAATTTTTACAGAATTCAATATTCAAAATAAAAACACAGTATATTTCTACCTTTGTTCAATAAAAATATACTGTGCCGTATTTGTTTTATAAAAAAAAGCCCATAGCATATAACTATGAACTCGATTTTAATGAGACACGGGGGATTCGAACCCCCGACAACTTGATTAAAAGTCAAGTGCTCTACCAACTGAGCTAGTATCCCATCTTCGTCAAATAGACGAAAATGCCCAGAACCGGAATCGAACCAGTGACACGCGGATTTTCAGTCCGCTGCTCTACCAACTGAGCTATCTGGGCAAAAGATATTTACTATCTTAGTAGCGGGGACAGGATTTGAACCTATGACCTTCGGGTTATGAGCCCGAC
>ERZ1026882.31-NODE-31-length-137759-cov-85.215448_pt1 | contig 137759 bp, 140 predicted proteins | sample MGYA00380171_ERZ1026882 | MGnify/ENA primary metagenome ERZ1026882 (study PRJEB33269, sample SAMEA4719807) | human gut metagenome | biome: human-associated habitat; feature: organic feature; material: feces | place: Cameroon | collected 2013-10 ...
TCTTCAATGCAGGCTGAAATCATCGCTTAGATTAAAAACTCGAATTTAGGGCTAAATTTATATTTCAGACCTTTCTAATTTGCAAAAAGCGGTTTATAATCTATTTTGAGTTTCAAATCAGCTTATATCATAGGAGCTTTTATGAAAAAACTGATTTTTTCTCTTTTGGCGGCATCGGCTTTGTTTGTTTCATTTGCTTTTGGAAAATCTGCAAAAAATGAAGAGCTAGAAGAGCCTGAAAAAACTTCAAATCTTATAAAAAATGGAGATTTCAGCAAAGGCAAAAAATTTTGGGATATGTTCCTTTCAAATGGAAGCGCGGATCAGCTTGTAACTGAAAACGGAGAAATGGAGATCCGCATAAAAAATCCAGGACCTTACGAATATGCAATTCAGCCGTATTTCGACGGATTTTCTTTGTACAAGGGCGGCGTTTACAAATATTCTTTTGACGTTCATTCTTCTATAGAAAGAACTTTTGAATGGCGGCTTCAGGTGAACGGAAGAGATTACCACGCTTATGTTGGTGGCTGTGATTCCGTGGGAAAAGAAACCAAGCATATTGAAACTACATTTACAATGCTCGAGCCTACAGATTTTTCTCCGCGGCTTGTTTTGAACGTTGGAATGGGAAAAGGCTGCCCGGAAGACATGAAAGGACATTCGATTTTCTTTGACAACTTTGACCTTGAGCTTGTTGACGCTTCTGGAATTACTGAAATTGTTACTTCAACAACGACTTCAAATGTCAACTTGAATCAGCTTGGATATTTGCCTTCCGCAAAAAAAACTGCCGTTGTCCGTTCAAAGAAAAGTGTGAAAATTTCTGGAACTTTTGATGTTATAGATACAAAAACTGAAGCTGTTGTTTTTTCCGGCAAACTGAAAAATGCAAGGTTCAACGAGGCTTCTGGAGAGCAGACTGCGATTGCTGATTTTACAAAACTTTCCGCGGAAGGAACTTATAAAATCAAGGCTGGAAAATACGGCGAGTCGTTTGAGTTTAAAATTGCAAATAATATTTACGACGGAATTTTAAAAAGCGCGGTAAGATTTTTCTACTTGCAAAGATGCGGAACAAAAGTTCAGGATGCGGATTTTGGACATCCTGAATGCCACACAGCGCGCGCAGTTGTTTATGGAAATGTTGAAACTTCCTATGATGTAACTGGAGGCTGGCACGATGCCGGCGACTACGGACGCTATGTTGTTCCTGCCGCAAAGGCTGCCTGCGACCTGATGCTTGCCTATGAGCACAACAAAAATGCGTTTGCTTCTGAAAATATTCTTGATGAAATAAAATACGAGCTTGACTGGATGCTTAAAATGCAAATTCCAGAAACCGGGGCTGTGTTCCATAAAGTTTCTTGCAGAGAATTTCCTGGAGAAGTTATGCCGCAGGACGAAAAAGACAGACTCGTTTTGTGTCCTGTTTCAACTGCCGCTACTGCTGATTTTGCCGCTGCAATGGCAATGGCTTCAAGAATTTTCAAAGAATATGAGGAAAGCGCAAAATATTCCGACGCCGCAAAAAAGGCATGGGGCTATCTTGAAAAAACTCCTTTTGACGGAAAAGGTTTTACAAATCCGATTTTGTTTACAACCGGAGCTTACAATGATTCGCAGGATGCTGATGAAAGATTTTGGGCGCTTGCAGAGCTTTATAAAACTTTTGGGGACGAAAAATATCTTGAGCTTTTAAAAGTTTATGATCCGTTTGAAATCGGACAGGATCTTGGCTGGCAGCAGGTTGGGCTTTACGGACTTTTTGAATATCTTTCAAGTGATGCTCCAAAAGATTCATTTTATCAGAAAGTACAAAAGGCGTTTCTTTCAAAGACTAATGAAAAACTCAAGAATGTTGCCGCGGATTCTTACGATGTTTCACTTTCAATGTATGAATATGTCTGGGGAAGTAATATGGGAGCCGCAAACAACGGAATGCTTTTCTTGCTGGCGGACAGAATTTTACCAAACAAAAAATACAAGGAAGCCGCAAAATGCCAGATTGACTATCTGCTTGGAAAAAACACAACTTCGTACTGCTTTGTGACTGGTTTTGGAACACTTTCGCCGATTCTTCCGCATCACCGGCCTTCGCAAGTTGCAAAAAAGCCTATGCCGGGAATGCTTGTAGGCGGACCTGACTCAAAGCTTGAAGACCCTTTTGCGCGTGCAAATCTTTCTGACGCTCCTTATTCTGCCTGTTACATAGACAGTGTGCAGAGCTATTCTTGTAATGAAGTTACAATTTACTGGAATTCTCCGCTTGTGTATTTGATTTCGGGCTGTATGGAGTAAAAGAACTTAAAAAACTGTCGTGTTAAATGCGCGGCAGTTTATCGTGAAAAAGATGCTGCTATGAAAAAGTTCTTAAAAAAGATTTATATAGTTCTTCTCGCAGTTTCGTTTTTGGCTGCGACAGTTGGATTTTTTGTTTTTGCCACAACAAAAGAACATATTACCGAAAATGATATTTCTCCAGATGTTCAGTTTTCAATAGGAAAACGACAGCTAAAGGGAGATGTCTGGACAATTTATGTTCCTCATATTGCTTCTGATAATCCAGAAAAAGGAAAGCTTACAGGCAGAATCTACACCGGAGTTGTTAAAAATCTTAACAAGCATGCGATAAAAAGTTGGAATGTGGAAATAAACATTACGCAGCATTGCTATTTGAATAATGCTTGGAACGGATTTGTTGAAATTTATAAAAGCCGGGCGGAAAAAAAACCGTCTCAGCCTTTAATAGACTTAAAAAAAGCAAAGGAGTCTGACTTTTCAGTTAAGACAATAAAAAATCTGAACAACATTCTTATTCCGCTTAATCCTGGCAGCAGGATTGTTTTTTATCCCAGCATAGAAAAATATATTCCGGGTAGACTTCAGGATGTGAACAGCATTTCCATGGGCTTTATTTTCTATACTGAAGATGGAAATGAGCTTATGAAATTCAAATCTTGGAAAGTAAACTACGAATTTGAAAACGGATTATTTTATCGTCCATTTTTCTATATTTTTTTGCTTTTCTACATAATGTGGTTTTGTCTCGTAATTTCTGGAATCAGACTTCATGCTATAAGGCTTGCAAAAGAAAGAGACCGTGAGCATGACAGATTTATGCTTGAGCAGGTAATAAAGGCATTTACAAAATTTATCGATGCCAAGGATATTTACACAGGCGGACATTCAGAGCGTGTTGCAAAATACTCATATATGCTTGCAAAGGAAATGGGCAAGTCTAGAGATGAATGCCTTAACGCCTATTACTGCGGACTTTTCCATGATTGCGGAAAAATTGGTATTCCTGACGAAATTATAAGAAAGCCAGAAAAACTTACTGATGACGAATACAAGATTATGCAGAGCCACACAACAACTGGCTATAATCTTCTAAAGGAACTTACATTGATTCCTGATGCTTGTCTTGCCGCTCTTTATCACCATGAGCGGATTGACGGCACAGGCTACCCGAAAGGTCTTAAAGGAGAAGAAATCCCGGAAATTGTGCGCATTATTTCTGTTGCTGACGTTTTTGACTGCATGAGTCAAGACCGTTGCTATAGAAAGGCTTTTTCGCTGGAAAAAATCATAGAGGACTTTAAAATGAACAGCGGCAAGCAATTTGACCCTGAAGTTGTAAAAGCGTTCCTAAGCCTTGCAGAGAAAGGTGCGTTCAAGGTCTGAATCCGTTCAGTGTAGCTGTAAGGTTGTTGTAAAAAAAAGTGTGAAACATTAAAATATTTTTTTGAAAAATTTTCGCAAAAACAAATCAACGCGGATTCATGCCGCGGCAAAAAGGAATATCTTATGGAAAATTCTAAACGAACTGTAACTTGCGGCGAGCTTACTAAGGCTGACGTTGGCAAGAAAGTTGTATTGAACGGTTGGGTCAGCCGAACGCGCGACTTGGGCGGACTTGTTTTTATCCGTTTGCGCGACCGCTATGGAATTACTCAGGTAATGGTTGGCGACAATGCTTCGGACGAAGTTAAAAAAATCGCCGCTTCCTTAAAGTCGGAATATTGTATCGCTGTTGAGGGCGTTGTTGCCGCACGTGCTGAAAAAGACGTGAACAAGGACATGGCGACCGGCGAGATTGAAGTTGAAGCTTGCGACATAGAAATCTTTACAACGTCGCAGGAATTGCCTTTTAGCATTGAAGAAGTCCGCCAGAAGGACGGAACTCTTGTTGTTGCGAACGAGGATTTGCGCCTTAAATACCGCTATCTTGATTTGCGCCGCGAACCTATGCAGCACAACATCATCTTGCGTTCGGCTGTAACTTTTGCCACACGCGAATTTTTGACTTCAAAGGGTTTTTTGGAAATTGAAACTCCTACTTTTATTAAATCAACTCCGGAAGGCGCGCGCGACTACCTTGTTCCGAGCCGTGTTCATCCGGGAAAATTCTATTCTTTGCCGCAGTCGCCGCAGCTTTACAAGCAGCTTCTGATGGTTTCGGGATTTGACAAGTATTTCCAGATTGCGCGCTGTTACCGAGATGAGGATGCCCGCGGAGACCGCCAGCCGGAATTCACCCAGATTGATATGGAAATGAGCTTTACAAACCGCGAGGAAGTTCTGGACACAACCGAAGAGCTTATGCGCCATATTTTCAAGAAAACCCTGAACTACGAGCTTCCGGTTCATTTTGACAGAATCAGCTGGGACGACGCTTTTGACCTTTACGGAAGCGACAAGCCGGACTTGCGCTTTGACATGAAGATGCAGGACGCGGCTTTTATGGCGGATTTGAGCGACTTTAACGCATTCAAGGCAGGAGGTGCAAACGCAGACAAGAACATTGAGCGCCACAAGCGAAGCGGACTTAAAGCCCTTGTTGTAAAGAACGCCGCGGACAAATATTCAAGAAAGCACATTGAAGCGCTTGAAGCAGTTGCAAAAATCAACCATGCGAAAGGCCTTGCCTGGATGAAGGTTGACTCGGAAGGAAAATTTGAAGGCGGAATCTCAAAGTTCTTCGCCGGAAAAGAAGCGGAAATCTGCTCAAGGCTTGGAGCGGAAAAGAACGACCTTCTTTTGTTTGTAAGCGACGAAAAATGGCAGACAGCGTGCGTTGCGCTCGGAGCGGTCCGCAAGCAGCTTGGAAAAGACCTGAACCTTTACAACCCGAAAGACGAATTCCACTTCGCATGGATTATCGACTTCCCGTACTTTGCATGGAATGAGGAAGAAAACCACTGGGAAACAGAGCACCACATGTTCACGCTTCCGCAGAAAAAATACTGGGACACTTTGGAAAGCGACCCGGGTTCTGTAAAAGGCGACCTTTACGACCTTGTCCTGAACGGCTACGAGCTTGCCTCAGGCTCAATGCGTATCAACGACCCAGCGCTGCAGGAACGCATCTTTGAAATCGTAGGCTACAGCCGCGAGCGCGCAGAAAAAGCGTTCGGATTCTTGGTACAGGCATTCAAGTTCGGAGCGCCGCCACACGGAGGAATCGCACCGGGCCTCGACCGCCTTATAATGCTCATGTGCCACGAGGAAAGCATCCACGAAGTAATCGCCTTCCCGAAGAACAACCTTGCAATGTCGCCGATGGACGAGTGCCCAAGCGCGGTTGGCCAAAGCCAATTGGATGATTTGCATCTAAAGTGTACAGAAGTTGAGAAATAAAACAATTAATTAAAAAGTGTAAGAGGCGGCTTTGGGGTCGCCTTTTTTTATTCCCTCTTATTTTCACCTTTAAGATTTTGCAGCTTACATTCTTGTTTTTGCAAGTCGCTTAAAATCATCTTTTCTATTTTTTTGTCAGCCTGTAAAGTTCTGCTAAAAAGCTGGAGGTTGAAAATGATTTTAGAGGCTGTGCTTTTGGGGCTTTCAACAGGAACTTACTGCGCAATGTACTGCGGTCCTGTGCTGATTCCGTTTTTATTCGGAACAGAAAAAATTTCTTGCAGGCGGAATACGGGATTGATTGGATTATTTTTGGCTTCAAGGCTTGCGATATATTTTGTTCTTGGAGTTGCTTTAAGCGCGGCAGGTCTTCTTGCAAGTGAATTTTTTGATCCGTATTTTGCAAGGCGTCTTTCTGTATGCGCTTATATTTTTTGTGGAGCGAGTTTGCTTTTAAATTCATTCGGCGCAAAATTTCCCTGGGAAAAAGATGGCTGCAAATGCGCTGGCTTAAAAAAACTAGGAAATGATTTTTTGACTGCGGTTTTTGCGGGGCTTGCGGTGGGACTTCATATTTGCGCTCCTTTGTGGACTGCTATTGCTCGTTCTGTCTTTTTGCCCGGCATGAAAGGAATTTTTTATCTTGTTTTCTTTTACGTTGGAACTCTTCCGTTTTTTCTTCCGCTTTTTGGAATTCCGTTTGTTCAAAAAATGTTTCCTGTGCTGAAAAGAATTTCACGTATTGCGCAACTTTTAATCGGATTTTATTTCCTTATTTTTGAAGGCTTGATAAAACTGTTTTTTTAATAGAGGGAAAGATGATTGTTTCAGTTATTCTTTGCGGCTTGATGTCGATTGTCATTTTGTTTTTTGTAATTGCCAACAACGGATTTTCCGCAGTATCTATTTTTTATGGTTTGTTCCTTATGTTTATTTACGGCGGGATGACTTTTTCAGAAAACAAAAAGAAAGGAAGCGGAACCATATACCGCAGAATTTTTTTGACAACTTATGCTGTGTTTTTTTGCATTGGATTTATTGCGAATCTTTTTGCAGAAAGGGGAAGCATGGCAATTACCAACGAGGCTCTTGCAACTTGCGAGCTTCCGTTTTGCCATATTGTAATTCCGCAGGGACTTTTGTCTTATCTTGCAACGCAAACTGTGATTTTTCCTGCAAGAGTTTCAGGGCATTTTGCTTCAATTGCGAGTATGCTTGCTATATGGCTTGTATTCACTCTTGTTCTTGGGCGCGGCTGGTGTGCCTGGGTTTGTTTTTACGGTGGCTGGGATGAAGGTTTTTCGCACATTGCAAAAAAAAGGCGGCTTAATCTTTTGGCTCATAACAAGGAAATCCGAGAGTTTCAGTTTGGATTTTTGTTCTTTTTGGTTCTTGCCTGTTTTGGAACTATGTCGGCTCTTTATTGCGACTGGTTCTGCCCGTATAAAATTGTGACGGAATTTTCTCCTATGACGACAATTCCTGGACTTATTGCGGGAATTATTTTTATAGGGCTTTTCTTGGGGCTTGTAGTTGTGCTTCCGATTTTGACTAAGCGCAGGACACAGTGCAGTATGCTTTGTCCATTTGGTGCATTTGCTTCTTTGACTGACAAACTAAGTCCATTCAAAATGCGCATTGACACTGAAAAATGCAAAGGCTGCATGAAATGTGCGCAGGCTTGTCTGTTTGGAGCAATCGATGTTGCAACAATTCAGCAGAAAAAAGATTCGCCGGAAATTACTTGTGCAAAATGCGGAGAATGCGTTGCGGTTTGTCCTGAAAAAGCAATTTCTTATCAGTTTAGATTTAATAAGGGATGCTGTGCGCCTGTGTCAAAAACGAAGCTTGCAAAAGGAATTCAAAAATTCTTTGCGCCAGAAAATCTGTTCAGGTTTGCGGCTTTTACGTTCGGGGCGATTATGTCTTCGGCTTTTACAATTAATTCAATCAAAATAATTTTGAAATTTTTTGGGCATTAAACATCAGTTTATTAAATTGGAGATTTATATGAAAAAAATTGTTTATTACTTTATGATTTTTTTGTGCGGCTTTACGTGTCTTGCCGGTATTTCGCTGTTTTTTATAAATGAAGATTCTGTTCAAAATTTTATGGTAAAAGCGCTTAAGCTAAAAACTTCTCCTTGGCTTAACGGCGGAAAAATTGCTGCGGATTTCTTTGACGAATCTTGTGATGACAACGGAATCGGAAAATTAAATTATCCGCATTATGAGCAGTTTGAAAAAGGTTCTCTTGACTTGATTCGCTACACTGTGCATAAGCCTGTTTACGAAGCGGTCTGGCAACAGAACCCGGAATACTGGCAGCTTGATCTTGAGCTTAAATGCGGAATTCCTGATGTCCGCAATATTATGGTTTACATTGGCGCGGAAAATATAAACGGCGGTTCAACAGAGCCTTTGTTTGCGGATGCTGAAAATGTAAAGTTTGATATTTTTCATCCGTGGAATTTTGCAGTTTGGGTAAACAAGAAAAATGGAACTGTCTACAATTCAAGTCGGACTTTAATTTGCGAAACCGAAAATTATTTTAGAAATAACGGAAAAGAAATTTTTGTGAGAATTCCGCTTGCAAAAAAAGAACTTCAGAAATTCTACACTTCAAAAGTCACCTGGCACTATGTTGTTGCTGGAGGATTTTCTGAATGGGACAAAGGCGGATTTTTACCTTCAGATTCAGATGAAAAAATTTACGATTTGCTCGACGGATGTTCTGCACAAGTTCCGCAGAGCCAGCAGCTTTCTTCGCGCACTCTTTTTCCAGTTGAAGTAAAAATGAAAGATGAAGTTTCTTCGCAGAATTTAGATTTTGAAAACGCAGTTAAAGAACGCTACAATGAATTTCAAAAGCAAAAAATAATTCCGCTTGATAAAGCACAAAAAGAACCTGTTTCATTTTCAGAAAAAATTGAATATGCAGTTTGCGTTTTTGAACAGGGAGAATATAAAAAGGCCGAAAAGCTTTTTTCAGAACTTGTGGCTGAACAGGAAAATTCTGCGCTTGCAAATGCGTACTATGGTTCGTGCCTTGCAATCCGCGGCGGAAATTCAAATGTGTTTGCGGCAATGAAACTTGTAAAGCAGGCGTTTGTTTGTTTGGACAAAGCCGTTTTTATTTGCGCTGGAAGCGAGGACGAAATGGAAGTTCTTTTGAACCGTGCCAATGTCGCTTCTTCAGTTCCAGAAAGTGTATTTAAAAAATCCGCGGTAGCTGGAGCTGACTTTGAGCGTATTGCAGAGCTTTATAAATCTTGCGCGAATTTTGACAAAGATTCAGATGAAAAGAAAACAACGCTTGCATATTATTACGTTTGCGCGGCGGAAAATTTCAGAAAGGCAGGACGTGAAACAGATGCCAAGCGAAATGCCTGGTATGCAGAAAAGATTTTTCAAAAGAAGTAGAATATATAAAATGAAAATTACAATTTTAGACAAAGATTCAGGAAGCGAGGACGAAATAATTGTAAAGTGCTCAAACCTTAGTCCAGACATAATCCGGCTTTTGAATTCTTTTAAAGGCGGAAAAGACAAGCTTGCGGTTTTTAAAGATTCGCAGATTGTCGTCATTGAGCCAAAGGAAATTTTTTATTTTGAATCCGTGGACAACAATGTTTTTGCGTACACAAAAGAAAATGTCTACGAGTCAAAGAGTAAGCTTTATCAGCTGGAAGAAGAGCTTCTTTCCAAGGATTTTATCAGAGTGAACAAAGCTGTTGTTTTGAATATAAATAAAATTGCCAAGCTTGTTCCTGCGTTTGGCGGAAGATTTGAAGCTGTCTTAAAAAACGGCTACAAAGTTATAATTTCAAGAATGTATGTTCCACTGCTAAAAGAAAAGCTTGGAATGTAAACGGAGGCTAGAAATGAATTCAGTTGCAAGAATCGTAAGCATGTTTTGTGTTATTTCAACAGGAATTTTTCTCTGTTCTGGAATTTACTGCTATGTTTGCTGGGGCGCGGATATTGAGCTGCATTTGTCCTACATCTTTGGAGTTTTTCTGATTGCTTTTATTTCTTCCATTTTATATATTCCGCTTTTGAAGGAAGATGAATTTTCAAAAGGAAAACTTATTGCTCTGAGGATTTTATATTTCTTGATTATAAATTTTCTAGTTCTGGTTGTCGGCTATAAACTTGACTGGTTCAAATTTGGAAGCATTAAAATGCTTGCGGGAATGGAACTAACTTTTGTTGTGGTTTTCTTTATTGTAATGCTTGTTGAATATTTAAAAGGTCTGCAGGAAGCAAAAAAAATGAACCTGCAGATTGCGGGCCGCCAAAAGGAATAGATGGGATTTTAAATATTTTACTTGCTGCTGTTTAGGTTTTTCTTTATGCACTCATGCACGGCAGTTTCAATAGAATCCCTTAGAGATTCTTCAAGATTGTAATAGAAAACTTTTTTATTTATAGTTGAAACAGGCTCTTCTTTTTCTGTTTCAAACAAAGCTGTGTATGGAATCGATAGAGATTTTGCAAGAAGCTCTATTGTTTCCATGCTCGCGCCTCTTTTTCCACGTTCAATGTTTGCTAAAAAAGTCTGAGAAACGTCTATTTTTTCTGCAAGCTCCTCTTGTGTCAGTTTTAAAAGCTTCCTGTATTTCTGCACATTTTTTCCAAACACACTTTTTATTTCCTGCATATAATATCAAAATATTACTCAAAGAAATAATTTGACAGTATCTTTAAGATATAATAAAATATATCTTAAAGAAATAAAATTTTCGGGATTTCCGGCTCAAATAAACAGCAAAACATAACACGTGTAATCGGAGAAAGAGTGTGAAAGAGATGAAAAACATGACGGTAAGTGAATTAAATGATTTTATTATTAAGAACTATTCTGTTGATAAAGTAAAAAAGATTATTGTTGAGCTTGAAAAAGAAGCTATAGAGTGCAATGAGCTAAGTTATGATGAAAAGAATTTCTTATCTGCAGGAATAAATCTTTGTAAAGAAAGTAAAAGTAATTCTGAATTAGAGGATTTTTTTCTGCTAGGAAAACAAAAAATTGATGAAAATAAAACAACTGAAATAATTTTTTTTGTGTTTTTGTTTATTCTTTTGTTTTGTATTTGCATTAGGGTAAACAAATATATTGATTTATACATATTTGTTTTAGAAGCATTTAAAATTTCCTTTTCAATTTCTCGAAAAATCTTTCCGCTTATTTATAAAAAACTTTTTAAAAGTGCTATTGATAAAGAAAAACGAGAAAAGAGAAAAACTAATAGGACTGGCTTTCATTTGTTACGTAAAAAGCAATATTTTGAATCAAAAAATAATGACAGCTTGTTAAACCTTGATAATGGTTTTGAACAGAAAATTTGTACAGAAATTTGCAATAAATATTTAAATGTTGCGTAAGACTATAAGAAATTTAATCGGAGATAACCACCATGAAAAAATCAATTCAAGTTTTGTTTCTTATTTTTCTTTTTCTGATTGTGCCTTGCAGTGTTTTCTCTCAGGATGATGGCTATTTTAGAAATTGGGATACGATTGAAAAGGCTTTGGATTATTACAAAAAAAATTCATTTGATGAGGTTGTTGCTGATTTTGGAGATAATTATACAAGCATTGATGATTCTTGTATTTATTATTCGCCGTCTGGAGAATCTTCAATCACATTTTCTGTCAAAAAAAACAAAGTGAAAGAAGTTTCCTATAAAGGCTCGTATGCTGATATTCTTTCTTATTTAGACACAATTCCAAAGTTGAAGGTTTCAGAAATTGTTATGGCGGCGGAATGCTGGATTGGTTTTTCGGCTGACTTATTAAAAGAAACTTACGGCGATTTAATCTGTTCCAGCACAGACAAATTTATTCGGGTAGGACCATCGGAAGAATCATTTTTAGAATTCACAATTTCAACTTCTGATTCTGGGCAGTCTGGCGTTCCGTCATCCGGCGGAGTTAAAAAAATCCGAAAAGTAAAAGTTTCAGGAACATACGACGAACTGAAAGATTATGTTCTTTGTGTTCCAAAGGATTCGATTTCGGTTAAATAAGTTTATTCAGGTTTTTTATGAAAAAGAAAATTTTATTTTTAGCGGTTTTAATTTTTTCAATTTTCTCAGTATTTCCGATTACAAAAAAAGATATAGCAAAAGCATCACTTTCAAATATAGAAAAACTTGTTTCAAAGAAAAAACTTGCTAATTTTACGGCGAACGACGGTTCGAATGCGCTTCAAGTTGCGATTCAGGTTGAAAATTTTTTGATTGCGGAATGGCTTGCTGAAAATGAAATTTGTGATCTGAATCATCAAAATGTTTTTGGTAGAACGGCAATAAATGATGCGATTGATTCTGGAAATATCGACATACTGAAAATTCTTATAGAACACGGCACAAGAATAAAAAAAGTCCGTTATCTTCAAAATCCTATTGTGCAGACAGTTGCAACTGGAAATTTAGAGATGGCGCAGTTTTTTAAAGAGCTGGGTGAAGATTATACAATTGTTTCTGACGGAAAAAATATGATTCATCTTGCTGTAATGAATTTTCAGCCAGAAATGATTCCGTTTCTTGTGGAAAGCGGCGCAGAAATTAATGCGGAAGATGACGAGAATTTAACTCCGCTTTTAATTGCAATCAAAAATGACGAGCCTGAACAAATATCTGTTCTTATTGCAAATGGAGCGAAAATTGAAAAAAGGAATTCAGAAGGACAAACACCGATTTTCTTTGCGATTGAAAATTTTTCTGATTCGGCAGTTCAAACTCTTATAGATAAAAAAGCAGATATTGAAGCAAAAGATACAAGAGGAAGAACTCCATTTTTGTTTGCCTATGAAGTTGACAATGTCGATGCGGCAGGAAAACTTTTAAATGCAAAAGCCACATTTCCGAAGCAACAAATTTTTACTGCTTTAAACGATAAAAAACTTTCATATTTGCCGCTTCTCTTAAAAGCTGGTGCAGATATAACTATTAAAGATTCTGCTGGGCGGAATGCGCTTCATGTTGCAGCTGAAAACTGCGATGCAAGTTCACTTTCGCTGTTTTTGGAAGTGCCAGAAGCTGCTTCAATAATAAATCAGAAAGATTCAAAAGGTCGAACTCCGCTTATTTTGGCGTGTGGAACAGGAAGCGGATTTACAAATGGCGTTGCGCTTCTTTTAAATGCAGGTGGTTCTACAGAAGAGAAAGATGCCAGCGGAAATACTGCCATACATGCTTCGATTTTAACGAATACTGATTCGGCTTCCAAAGAACTAAGTCAAATTGTGCTTAAAAAAAATTCAAGCCTGCTGAATGTAAAAAATAATGCGGGACAAACTCCGCTTATGATTTCTTTGCAGAACAAAAAGCCTGAAACTTCTGCTTGGATTTTAGCTTTTCACCCGGATGTTTTGGCAAAAGATAATCTTAACAATACAAGCCTTCATTATGCGTGCAGTTCCGGCATAGAAGATTCTGTAAAGAAAATAGTTTCTCTTGGGGCGGATGTAAATGTGCTGAACAGTCAGAATGAAAGTCCTATTTGCATTGCCTCTAAAAAACAGTACGAAAATATTTCTGACATTCTTTTAAAAATCCGTGGAATCAATATTGACACAAAAGATTTAAAAGGAAAGTCGGCGCGAAATTATTTGATGGATTTATATAATCTGCGGCATGATCAGTCTTCTAAACGATGGGAAAAATATTTTAATGAACGACAGGATGCATGGAATCGTGCGGCTGTGGCAAGAGATTCAAAATATAAACTTGAAAATGAGAACCGTGAACGAGAAAGTGAGAATAGATTATTGCAAAGAAAAATAGATAGTGCAAAAGAAGGAACGAACACAAGCGGATGGTCAAATAAAATTTTCTCCAATGATATGGCGATTGCTGCCAATAATCTTTCCATAACATTAGAAAATATTACAATTTCAGATGAAAATAAAAAAGCTGACGAATGCACAAAAAAAATGGATGCGGAAATGGAAATTCAAAAAAGTTACATTTCCAAAATGGAATCGTTGAATAATATTCCTCGTCAGTAGCAATGGTTTGAAAATTTAGGGGATTTTTATGAAGTTAAAACTGTATTTTTTTACATCGCTTTTTCCGCTTATTCTTGCATCTTGCGCAACAACAAATGTTTATCAAAAAACATATCAAAGATATTACGAGGATGACAAGCTTGTGAGCGAGGTAGTGGAACTTACAAAAGATGACAAGTTTGTTTCAAAATCCACAAAGGAAACTTGGACTGCAGAAGTGAGCGGACTTTATGCAGAAGCCTTTGTTGAGTCATCGGATTCTAATGCGGCAGAAACGATGAATGTAAAACTTTTCAAGAACGGCAATTTTATAGGTGAAAAAAACTTTGTTTCAGTAAACGGGCGGCTTAAATTTGACACAAATTCTTCAGTTTCAACTGCAAACAAAAATTCTGAATATCGCAACCTTGTTGATTATGGCGACTTTGTTTATGTTGAGAATGCTGCAAAGAATCAAGATTTCTTTGTTGCGAAAAAAGAAGTTACACAGGTTCAGTGGCAAGAGGTTATGAAAACAACCCCAAGCACACATAAAGGAGATTTGCTTCCTGTTGAGGGAATTAGTTTATATGATGCGTTTGAATTTTGTAACAAGCTCAGTATAAATGAAGGAAAATCTCCATGCTACAGACTTTTGGGAACCACTTGGAATTATGATAAATCTGATGACGGTTACAGAATTTTAACAGGAGACGAATTTATATTTGCGGCAAAAGGCGGACGAATTTCAGCAGGAACAAATTTCTCTGGAAGCAATACAGCGGCAGAAGTGGCCTGGACAAAAAGCAATAGCGGAAAACAGACTCACGAGGTTGGAACAAAAAAGCCGAATGAGCTTGGTATTTTTGACATGAGCGGAAATGTTTGGGAATGGGTTTGGAGCGACAGTTACAATATTTGTGGCGGCTCTATAAATGATGCTTCTGATAGCGCAAAGATTGGTTATACTTTAAAAGTTCCTGAAAATAAGATTTATGTCGATGTAGGATTTAGGATAGCACGGAATGTTAATAGTCAGGAAAAAGCCACATTTTCTGAAAAGAAAAAACTTTCAACAAGATTGCCTTCATATTTTGCCACAGCCTACAACGATGTGAATAAAAAACGCAATAGTCAACAGAATGCAAAGGAGCTTGCTGAAATATCAGAAAAAAATTCGATAGCAAAAACAAGAAGTGAAATTTGCGTTGAGAAAGTGACTGTTCACAGCACTGTAGATAGCGGTTATTTAGCATATTCATTTTTAGGAAAACCGTTCGTTATTTTGGGAGCGACAACTTGGAACATTCTTAAATGCTTTGGTTATGCCTTTATAAATTTTGGAGGCGGTTATAATTTTGCAACAGGAAACTATTCGAGCAACAATGATTCTGTTTGGATGCTTCCGAGCTACAAAAAATCCAAGGAAAAGGCAACTGCCGCAAAAGAAGCCAATAGGATAAAACATTACCCAGAATATCATAAGGCATTCACAAACAATCATATTGAAGTTGACACATATAATCAAATTGCTGGAGCGGAATCAAGCAGGCTTTCTGATTCTGAAAAAATTTATGCGATTCAACATAGTGAGTTTGACAATACGATGTCTGTTTCACTTTCATCAAAAGCAGATGCTGCTTCAACAGCTGCTACGGCAAATATTATCGGTACTGCGGTTACAATTCCTATTTCTGCAATTACTTGGGTTGGCGGAGCTGCAATCGGAATTTGTGGAAGCATAAGCAAGTAAAAAATCCTTTTTACATAAGGATGAAAATAAATTTTTAGTTGGAGGAATTTTTATGAAAAAAATTTTAAGCGCGGTGTTTATCGCAATGGTATTAGGTATTTTTGCTGGGTGTGCTTCAAAACCTACTGGAGATGCTCGTGATACTTCTGCATATCAGCAGAATTTAAAGATGAATCTTCCGGCTTGGGCAGACGTGCAGTTTAAGAGTGGCTGGAACAAAGGCGGATATTATTGGAAAGGTCCTGTTGATGAAGCCGGCTTTTTTGCATCTGGAAAAGCAAAATATTCTGATGTGAGCACTTCTACAAGCGCCGCTGATTTGGATGGAAAGGCTCAAATCGCATTTTTTGTAAAGCAGGAATTAAATGCTATTGCAAAACAGGAATCTGATGCGGCAGATTCAGACAGCAAAACTCAGACTGCTTATAAAGATTTTCAGTCATCTGTAGCTCAAGTTAAAATTTCCGGCATTATTAGAGTTGACCGCTTTATTGCCGAAGATGGAACTGTATATGTTTTGATGTTTGTTCCTTCTGATGAAATTAAAAGAGCAATGCCTTCAGACAGCGAGTTCTCTCAGAAAGTTATGGACATATACGTTAATGGCTTGAATGAAGATAAGGATTAAGTTTTAACATTTGCTGTTGTATATAAACAGCTTTGTAATAAAAATTAAAATTGATTTTTTATTGGAGGAAATTATGAAAAATCTGAAAAAAATTCTTTTTTGTGTCGCATTGCTTTTGAACTTGGGGCTAATTTTTATTTCCTGTGATGCTCTGAAAAATGATGATGACGGCTGTCCTTCTGCTGAAGATGCCGGTTATCCAAACAGATACCACTTATATTATCATACGAGTGACGGTGTTACTCACGAATATTCTAGTGATTCTGAGTGTAGAGCTAGAGCTGCTAAAGACTACTACTCAAAGTACTGTTATTCCGATGACGGAGTTTGCTATGGGTACTCATATTTTGTTCAGTAAAAAAAATATTATAAATTACATCATTGTCGCGCTGTTTGCTTTTTTTGCTGGTATGCTGCTTTGTCCGCAAGGAAAAGTTGTTCACCTCATCCGCTCAAAAATGAACTATACAAGAGGAACTGCTCAAAAGCTTTACAAGCAGTGGGACAAATCGAAAATGTTTTTTTATTCTGATTCAGACGATTCCAAGTCGTTCACTGAATTTGAAGCAGAGAACAAAACTTATGCTTTGTATTTCTGGGCGACTTGGTGTCCGCATTGTGTAAATGTATTTGAAACAGTTGCAACTTCTTCAAAAAATATTCCTTTTGCTTCCCTTCCATTTGAAAAAAAGGAAGAATCTTATATTGATTATAAAAGTAAACACGATTACTTGTGGCAAGATTTGGTTCTTCATGAAAATGGCGGGCAAAAATTTATTCCGCGTGAAAAAGAATTTAATGTTCCGTTGATTCCGTCAGTATGGCTTATAAAAAACGGAAAAGTTAAAAAAGTTTTTATAGGTGAAAATGGAATTAAGAAATTCAGTTTGTATTTATTAAATTCCCATTTTCAATATTAACTTAATACTCAAAATTTTTTCTGCAGTTGTATGTTCCCATTTCTGAAACATAAGAAATTTCGCTTGTTTCTATTACTTGTCCGTAAACGTCTGTCAGGCGGAATTTCTTTTTTCCGGAAATTAAATTTTGTCCATCAAATTTGTACCAGTTGTTTTGCGCAGAATCTCGTGTCATTTTCTTGTATGCAGAACCGTCAATGCTGATTTCAACTTTTTTAAGCGGATAGCGCATATTGTAAAATCTTCCGGCAAGCCACCATTCATTGATTCCGTCTTTTGCCTGAAAGAAAATATTTGACTTTGTTGGATATGGAATCATTTTGAATGTAACGTCAATGTGCCCTAATTTTTCGTCCGCAAGTTTTGTGAATGCGTTTTTTTCAAGGTCAAAGAAATATGAGCTTTGGCTTGTCCATTTGCTGTTTTCTGAAGAAGGGCAGAGGTCAGTTATGAGTGCGTTGATTGTTGTTCCGTTGTAAGTTATTTCAAGGGCAGTTCCAGGTGGAAGCTCTGCAAGTTTTGGTTCTGAAACTGCGCATTTGTAAAATCCGTTTTCAATCTGCGGAACATAATATGCTACAGAAGTTGCATCGTAGCCTTCATAAAAAGTGACAGTTCCAGTTGTTGGCTCTGTGTATTTTCCTGCAAATGAAGATTCCTTTGAGCTGCTGTCATCTTCGTCATCTGAAAAAATTCCGTCTAAACCAGAGCAGCTGCACAGCCCCCCCCCATAAGGCGGCAATGCAAACAACAGCTTTGAGTGAAGAAAATAATTTAAAATGTTTCATGCATTGATTATAAAATCACTGTTCAACATTTTCAACAAAATTTATTGCAACGCTTTTTGGATTCTTTTCATTGCCTCTTCAAGAGTTTTACGCGGGCAAGCTGCATTTATCCGCTGAAATCCGTTTCCCGATGTTCCGAAAATTTTTCCGCTGTCAAGCCAAAGTTTCGCTTTGTTGATAATCAAGTCCTCAAGTTCCTGCACATTAAGTCCAGTTCCGCGGAAGTCAAGCCAGACAAGATAAGTTCCTTCGTGGTGAATCATTTTTACGCCGGAAAGATTTTTCTGTGTGAACTCTTCAATAAAATCAATGTTCGCCTTTATGTATTTTTTTACAGAAGTGAACCATTCAAGTCCATGCTGATATGCCGTTTGGCAGGCTTTTATTCCGAACACGCTCAGCTGGCTTATTCCCGCGGCGTTAACTTGCTTTTTGAATTTTTTTCTAAGCTCAGGATTTGAAATAAAAATATTTGAAATAAGCGTTCCTGCAAGATTGAAAGTTTTGCTTGGCGAAGTGCAAGTTATGGTTACATTTGCAAGTTCTTCGTTTAATGAAGTAAACACATTGTGCTGTCCTTCAAAAATAAAATCGTTGTGAATTTCATCGCTTACAACAATTACTTTGTGGCGAAGGCAAATTTCTCCAAGTCGCAAAAGTTCTTCCTTGCTCCAAACTCTTCCAACAGGATTATGCGGACTGCACAAAAAAAACAGTTTTACGTTGTTTTGGATAATTTTGTTTTCAAAATCGGAAAAGTCAATGTGGTAGCGGTTATCGTTGCCCAAAACAAGATCGCTGCTTACAATTTTTCTTTCGTTGTCGCGGATTACTTCCATAAACGGATAGTAAACCGGCAGCTGCAAAATAACGGCGTCTCCTTTTTGCGTGAATGCTTTTACCGCCATTGCAAGAGCAAATACAACACCCGGAGTTTTTATAAGCCATTCTTCCTGAACTTTCCAGTTGTGCTGATTTTTCATCCAGCCGGCAATCGCGTTAAAATATTCAGTTTGAGTTTCTGTGTATCCAAAAATTCCATGCTCGCAGACTTTTTTAAGCTCATCGATTATGTAGCTTGAAGTTTTAAAGTCCATGTCGGCAACCCAAAGCGGAAGCACATCTTCTGGAAGCCCTCGCCGAACTGCAAAGTCATATTTTAAGCAGTCTGTATTTTTTCTGTCAACGATTGTGTCAAAGTCAAGATTTCGTTCCATAAAATTCTATTCCTCTTTTTGCGCCTGTGAAAACACCCGCTTAAATTCTTTTATAAGATCTTCGCAGTTTTCAATTCCAACAGAAAGCCTCAATGTTGCATTTGTGATTCCATTTTTTATTCTAAGCTCTTCCGGAACATCAGCATGCGTCTGAGTCGTAGGATAAGTTATTAATGTTTCAACACCGCCAAGGCTTTCAGCATAAAGGATAAGCGAAACTTTTTCCAAAATTGAAAGCGCGAGCTTTTGCGACTTGACTTGGAATGTAATCATTGCGCCGAACCCTCTTGCCTGCTTTCTCATTATTTTGTGTCCAGGATGTTCAGAAAAGCCCGGATAAATTACGCGGTCAACAAGCGGATTTTCTTTTAGCCACTTTGCAATTTTGAATGCGTTTTCTTGCGCGCGTTCCATTCTTACAGCCAAAGTTTTTATTCCGCGCAAAATAAGCCAGCAGTCAAACGGCGCAAGTCCAGCTCCAGTTGTCTTTATAAGAAACCGCAGTTTTTCCTGAATGTCGGTTCTGTTTGTAACAATGAATCCTGCAAGCGTGTCGTTGTGTCCGCCAAGATATTTTGTTCCGCTGTGAATTACAATGTCTGCGCCAAGGTTAAGCGGATTTTGAAAATATGGCGAAAGAAATGTGTTGTCCACAATCAAAAGAAGTCCGTGCTTTTTTGCAATTTTAGAAAGAAGCGAAATGTCCGAAACATTCATCATCGGGTTTGTGGGCGTTTCCACGTAAAGCGCCTTTGTGTTTTTTGTGATTAAATTTTCAATTCCGTTTTCATTGCAAACTTTGCTGAATTCTGTGCGGGTAAATGCAATTCCATTTTTTGCCGAAACATTGTCGAACAGTCTAATGCTTCCGCCGTAAAGATCTGAATCTACAATCAAATTGTCGCCCGGAGAAAAAAGTTCCATCAAAAGACTTATTGCAGCCATTCCGCTTGAAAGTGCAAATGAATCGATTCCGTTTTCAAGTGAAGCGACAGTTTTTTCAAGCTGCTCACGGGTTGGATTTTGCAGCCGCGAATAGTCAAAGCCAGTGCTTTTTCCGGCTCCCGGATGCGCGTAAGTTGCTGTCTGATAAATCGGGAAACTTACTGCGCCGTAATGATTTTTACAGTTGTCCTTATCTTCCAAGTGAATGCATTTTGTTTCTATTGATAACGCCATTTTTTCCGCCTGATTTTTTAAATTATATATTCGATTGGCTTTAAAACACGCTGAAGAAATTTCTTTGTGCGCTCTTCTTTTGGATGCTGAAAAATCTGCGCGCTTGTGCCTTTTTCTACAACAACTCCGCCGTCCATGAAAACTACTTGAGTCGCCACATCTTCCGCAAAACTCATTTCGTGCGTAACAACAATCATTGTAGTTCCTTCCTTTGCAAGCTTTTTTATAACGCCAAGAACTTCTCCAACAAGTTCAGGGTCAAGAGCAGACGTAGGCTCGTCAAAAAGAACCACATCAGGATTCGTTGCAATGGCGCGCGCAATTCCGACACGCTGCTGTTGTCCTCCAGAAAGCTGCGACGGATAAAAATCCTTGCGTTCCAAAAGTCCGACTTTTAAAAGAGCTTCTTCCGCAGTTTTTTTTGCATCTTCCTTTGGAATTTTTCTTGCGGTAACAAGACCTTCCATTACATTTTCAAGTGCAGTCTTGTTGGTAAAAAGATTGTAGTTTTGAAAAACAAAGCCGGTTTTCCGCCGCACTTGAAGAACAGTTTTTTTATGCGGATGAGAAAGGTCTGTATGTATTTCATCAAATTCCATTTCGCCTTCATCCGCAGTTTCAAGAAAATCAAGGCAACGCAGGAACGTTGTTTTTCCAGAGCCGGAAGGTCCGATAATTACAACAACGTCTCCTTTTTCAACTGTCAAATCAACGCCTTTTAATATTTCATTTTCACCAAATGACTTGTGCACATTTTTTACTTTCAGCATTTTTCACCTTCTAATTTTAACGCTCTTTTTCCTGTTCTATAAACTGAAACTTTCTTTTCCGCCAGCCTGAAAATTTGCTGGACTATAGAACACACAATTATGTAGATTACAAAAATATCAAGATAAGATTCGATATAATTGTAGCCGTAGGAAGCTTCAATTCTTGCAACTGCTGTAATGTCTTTTACAGTCATCATAAATGCAAGCGAAGTGTTTTTTATAAGATTTACGGTTGCGTTGCAGATGTTCGGAAGCGCGCTTTCCAGTGCCTGCGGAATTATGATTTTTCTGTAAGTCTGGCAGCTTGTAAGTCCGCAAGTGATTCCGGCTTCAAACTGTCCTTTGCTGACTGTGAGCAAAGCCGAGCGGAATACTTCAGAAAGAATCACCGTGTTGTTCAATGAAAATACGATGTAAGCATAGACAATCGGATTTATTTTGAACACGTCAATTGAGCTTCCGGCATTTTTTAAAATCGAATTTAAAAGAGACGGAATTATTGAATACACAACAAGAATCTGAAGAACAACTGGAGTTCCGCGTATAAACGAAACTAAAAATGCGCAAACTTGTGAAAGAACTTTTATCTTGTGTATTCTGCAAAGTGCAATCAAAAATCCAAGCGCAGTTCCAACAGCAAAAGCCACGGCGGTTATTTTTAAAGTAACAGGAAGAGCCTTAAAAGAAAGCCAAAATGTTTTAAAGAAAAATTCCACATCAAACATAAGTTCTCCCAGTTAAAAAGTTTTTCTTCCACGTGAAAAATGTTTTTCCAGTCTGCCGAAAATCTGCTCAATTGAAATTGTGAGCATCCAGTAAATAAACGCAAGAGCCGTGTAAGTTTCCACAGCATAAGCTCCAAAATTCATGCTGATAAAAAGGTTGCCTTTTCCCATTACGTCCACAAGCCCGATTGTATATGCGAGCGAGCCTTCCTTTAAAAGCGCAATCAGGCTGTTTCCAAGGTTTGGGAGCGACACTGCGAATGCCTGCGGAAAAATTATCCGCCTGAAAGCTTGGAACTCTGTAAGCCCGGAAGTCAATGCGGCTTCTCTTTGACCTTTTGGAACGCTTAGGTAGCTTGCCCTCATTATTTCCGCTGCGCTTGCTGAAAACAAAAGTCCCAGCGCAAGAATTACATAAAATGATTTTGCCCAGCCATTTATGTCAACCTTGAATATTGCCCAGAATAAATTTGGGAGTCCGTAAAAAACTACAAACAGCATTACAATTGAAGGCGTGCATCTGAATGCGTTTATTATAAGGGAAGAAATTTTCCTTGGCGCATTGTGGGAAGAAAGCATTCCTTTTGCAAGAAAAAACCCTATGAAAAGTCCAGTCAAAACTGTTCCCGCGATAATTCTAAAAGTTACCAACAGGTAAGGCAAAAGAACTGGAATAAGCTCAAGAATTTTTTCAGGATAAAATGGTCTGTCCATGTTTTTACGGTGCTCCCAAAAGTTAATGTTTTTATTCTACAAAGGAAAAAATGTTCTCGCCAAAATACTTCTGCGAAAGTTTTTCGAGCGTGCCGTTTTCCTTGAGCGTTTTTATTGCTTCGTCATAAGCGTTTGCAAAAGCCTGATTTTTTCTGTTGAAAAGCGGCCAGGTTGGAATCGCTTTGTACGGAACATAAGAAAGTTTGTCCTTGTATTTTGCGTAAGGTGCTCCTTCTTTTTCAATGTTGTTCTGGAACGAAAGTTTTATGTCTACCCGGGCATCGTATCTGCCTTCCACAACCCAAACATAACCGTCCGCTGCTTCAAACTGATCTCCTGCCACAAGCTTTACCCGGGCATCTGGATTTTGCTTGTTGTATTCATCGATAATGTTGTACTGCGCATTTGAAGGTCCGATTGGAACAAGTTTTCCTGAATACTTTGCAAACGATTTTATGTCTGTTATTTTGTCCGCTGTGTCTTTTCTGATTACAATTCCAATGATGCTTGCCGCAATTGGGTTCTGCGGAAAAATATATTTTTTCTTGCGCTCTTCTGTAATCCAAACACCTTTTGTTCCCACATCATATTTTCCCTGAAGAACTCCGATTAAAAGGTCATCATCGGAAGTCGGAAAATATTCAAATTCATACTGTGGAAGAAGCTTGTTAACTTCTTTTAGAACAGCGACTTCAAATCCGTCTGATTCGCCCTTGTCATTTACAAAATCATAAGGAACGTAATAGTTTGTGTGAGCTACGCGGATTTTCTGAATTTTTCCGTCTGATTTTTTTGGTTTTGCAAAAAGCGGAATAATTGCTGTCAATGCAATAAAAGCTAAAAATGTCTTTTTCATAATTCACCTCGTTTAGTTTCTTTTGTCATTATCGTGTAACAGATTGCCATGTCAAGCACGGCAATGACAATTTGAATTGTATATTTTTTTACTCTGCGGCTTCGCGGATCCATTCAAGATGCTGCAAATCTGTGCTGCGCGGAATTGTGCAGTCTGCTCCAAGGATTATTCCAGTGCGCCCAGAGTCTTTTAGAATCCGTTTTGTTTCAGCTTGAATTTCTTCTTTTGTTCCGCTGAAAAGAATTCCATCTGTTGTGTTTGCGAATCCGCCGATTATTGTTTTTCCGCCGAAAATCTTTTTTGCTTCCGCAAGCGAAACTCCTTCAACAACCGAAGCAAAGTTCACAGCGTTCGCAGGATAATTCTTGAACAGCGAAAGGTTGTTTCTTGCTCCCTCGTAGCCACATACGTGCAGAATATTTTTTCCGCCCGCGCCAATTGCGGCATTCAGCACAGAAAGTTCCGACGGGGAAATTACTTCCGCATACAAATCAGGACCTACAAAAGCGTCTTGAATCGTTTGAACGCTAAGATAAATTCCGTCTGCTTTTCCTTCGCTTATTACGGCTTCTGCAACTGCCTGCGTATTTTTTGCGATTACGCTTAACGCATACAAAACTGCATATTTGTCTTCCTTTATAAACTGGGCAAGTTTTTTGTCCGCGCCTTCAACGCTCCATTTGAATGCTGTTGCTGGAGCAAAAATATTGTAAAAAGTAAGAACTTCATTTCCGAACGAAGAAGTAAGTTCCTTTACAAGCGAAACCTGCTCTGTTATCCAGCTGTCGTCTTTGGAAACCGGCTTTAGCTCATAAAGTTCTTTTGCGGATTTTACATTGTGAAGAAACTTTGCTGTCTTTGGCTCAAAAAAATATCCGTCGCTCATAAGTTTTACAAAGTCCGGCTTGAATTCCTGAACGAATTTTTTGTGTCCGTCCAAGTTTTGTTTTCGCATTTCTGGATTTTCTGAAACCGGGAGCATTTCGTTTTTTGTATAATGAAACCAAAATCCCACAGGAACACGTTCTGTTGGTTTATTGTTCAATGCGTCAAGCACAAGCTGCTTTTTGTTTGACATATTTTCCTCCAATCGTAATAAAGAGTGAATTTTTCCGCGCGATGAGGAAACAATACTGATTATTTCCTATTGATTCAATAGGTTTATTTATACTGTTTTTTTATATTGAGCTATAGAAGAATTCTATAACTGATTAACTGTTAATCAGCTTGAAAATTCGAGTAATAATGCTGAAGTATTTTTGCTTTAAAATTATGGATTTTAACCAAAAACTAAAGTATAGTAGAACAATGTTTTTGCCAGTTTGCAGGAAAGACCTTGAAGAGCGCGGAATAGGTCAGCTTGATTTTGTTTTTGTTTCTGGAGACGCTTATGTTGACCATCCCTCGTTTGCAGCGGCTCTTTTGGGACGGCTTTTGGAATCCCGCGGATATTCTGTAGGAATTTTGTGCCAGCCGGACTGGAAATCTGCGGAAAATTTTAAAGCTCTTGGTCAGCCTCGTCTTTCGTTTCTTGTAACAGCAGGCGCAATGGACAGCATGGTTTCAAATTACACTGCGAACAACAAGCCTCGCTCAGAAGATTCGTATTCCCACGGAGGCGAAAAAGGTCATCGGCCGGACAGAGCTGTAATTCAATACGTGGCAAAAATCCGCGAAGCATATAAGGGCGTAAATGTTATTATCGGCGGAATTGAAGCAAGCCTGCGCCGCACTGCTCACTATGACTACTGGTCAAACACGGTAAAGCATTCTGTTCTTCTGGATTCAAAAGCTGATCTTCTTATTTACGGAATGGGCGAAAAAGCTCTTCTTGAAATTGCATCTCAGCTTGATAAAGGAATTTCCGCGCGGAAAATCCGTGGCGTAAGAGGAACTTGCTGGTTCACTGGCAAAAAAGATGAAGTTCCCGCTGACGCTATAATGCTTCCTTCATTTGAAGAGGTAAGCAAAAATACGCCGGAAAGCAAGGAAATGTTCGCTTTGTCCTATAAAATTCAGGAAGAAAATACAGACGCAATAAACGGAAGCGTTCTTGCCGAGCCTTCAGAAAGCCGGTTTGTAATTCAGGAAAAATCCGCGTTTCCTCTTTCGCAGGCTGAATTTGATTCGATTTATGATCTGCCTTTTGAGCGCAAGTGGCATCCAATGTATGATGTTGCTGCTTCAAATGGCAAGAAGGGAATTCCCGCTCTTTCCGAAGTGAAATTTAGTCTTACGAGTTGCCGCGGATGTTTTGGAGCTTGCAGTTTTTGCGCAATAACTTTTCATCAGGGGCGGCGCATTCAGTCTAGAAGCCACGAAAGTCTTTTGTCCGAAGCAAAAAAAATGACGCAGGATTCTGACTTTAAAGGATACATTCACGATGTTGGCGGACCTACTGCGAATTTTAGAAGTGATGCCTGCGAGTTTCAGAAGAAAAACGGAGCGTGCAAAAACCGCGACTGTCTTGGAGTTTCTCCATGTCAGAATGTAAAAGCCGACCACAAAGATTATATAGAGCTTTTAAAAAAGCTTCGTTCGCTTCCAAATGTAAAAAAAGTTTTTATAAGAAGCGGAATACGGTTTGACTATCTTATGCTTGATAAAGACAAGACATTTTTGTATGAGCTTTGCAAGCATCATGTTTCCGGACAGCTTAAAGTTGCTCCCGAACACGTTAGCGACAAAGTTCTTGCTCTTATGCGCAAAAGCACTCATGCTGTCTATGAAAAGTTTTCTGCGGAATATGCAAAGGCAAACAAAGAGCTTGGGCTTAAACAGTATCTAGTTCCATATTATATTGCGGGGCATCCGGGAGCCGGAATTCCAGAAGCGATTGAAACGGCTCTTTATTTAAAGAAAACAGGCTTTGTTCCAGATCAAGTTCAGGATTTTTATCCAACACCGGGAAGCCTTGCAACTTGCATGTATTATACAGGGCTGAATCCGCATGAAAAAAAATCAGACGGAAAATTTAAAGAAGTTTATGTTGCCCGCGGCGGACACGAACGAAGACTTCAGCGCGCTTTGCTTCAGTTTAACAAAAAAGAAAATGCCCAGCTTGTAAAAGAAGCATTGATTCAGGCTGGAAGAGCGGACTTAATAAAGATTTTATTATAAATTTCTGCCTTAAAATGTAAAAATTCAGCTGTTTTTGTTAAAAAAATTCGTGGGGGGGGGATGTTGTAAAAATAATTTTTGTGGGGTATAATTTAGCTATCTATAACCACCAGTTTGCAAATTTGCATTGCAAAATTTAACATTAACTGCCGTTTTTCATTTAGGGTTTGTTCAAACCGTAAAAGCGGCTTAAAAAGCTATCTTAAAGAGAGATTTTAATTTGGCTTTTTATGGAGGCAGTGTTATGGCAAAAAAAAGATTTTTTTCTATTCTGATGGGCATTGCGTCTTTTCTTCTTTTGAGCAGTGTTCTTTCGCTTTGTTTCTTTCTATATAAAAACCATTTGTCTTCAACTCTTGTAAATACAAAGTTAAAAAATCCAAGAGCGAATGTTCTTTTTTTAAGCTCAATGCCGAACTCTTATGTTGTTGAGCTTCAGAAAAAAGGAATAAGAAATGTTTTCTTAAAGAACAATATAAATGTCGATGTTGAATATTTTGAGCCTGATGATTTTTATGATAAAAAGCTTCCAGAATTCTTAAAGGAGCGCGTTAAGTTTTTGCAGCAGGAAACAAAATATGACGCTGTTCTTGTAAGCGGAAATAATTCATGCAACTTTGTTGAGCGCAATAGCGATTCTCTTTTTGCAGGAATTCCTATTGTGTTCTTTTGCATAGAAAGCAACATAAGGGCGGAACGACTTTATGAAAAAAAGAATTTCTGGGGAATCGGCACAACAAGATTTTTGGCGGATACAATTTCAGTTGCAAGAAAGCTTTTTCCTTCTGCAGAACATTATGTTGCAATTTATGACAAAAGCGATGCTAGTTATGAAAATTACAATGTATTCATAAATGCCAGTGAAAAAATTCCAAATATTGAGTTTTCTGGAATTGATGCTTCTGCATTTACAAAAAGCCAGATTGCCAGACAGCTTTCCGCGCTGGATGACAAGACTGTTGTGTTTTACTTGGGAGCTTCAAAAGATGCTGACGGCATAAAATATTCCATGGAAGAACAGGCGGAGTTTATTGTAAATAACACTTCTGCACCTGTATTCAGCCACAATGCGAATGGCGTGGGATTCGGCTTTCTTGGCGGAAAAATGGTTGACTATGAAAAAGCCGGTGCTCTCGCCGCAAAAATCGCGCTTGATATTATTGACGGTGAAAAATACATTCCGTTCCAAAGAATAAAAGATGGAAAATTTATTTTTGACTACAAGGTAATCGAAGAGCGCAAGTTAAATCCTTCAGCCTTTCCTCTTGATTCTGTGTTTGTAAATATTCATGATCAAATGCAAAAAAACAGGCGCGGAGTTTTATTTGGAATGATCGGAGTCGCGGTTTCGCTTTTTATTTTTATTGCGGTTTCTTTGATTCTTATAATTTCGCAAGTAAAAAATTCGCACGAGCTTCGTCGTTCAAACTTAAAAATGGAATATATGCTTGGGCATGATTCGCTTACAGATTTGCCTAACAGATTCAAGGCTCAGGCTGTGTTCAATGATATTCAGAAATCTGGAAAAAACTTTTCGCTTGTTCTTTTTGATATTGACGACTTTAAAAATATAAACGACTTTTATTCCCATGCTTGCGGCGATATTGTTTTAAAGACAATTGCTTCAAGGCTCAAATCTTATTCTGCCGGAAAAGATATTTTTGTTTCGCGGTTCGGTGGAGATGAATTCCTTGTGCTTTATCTTGAAAAGCAACTGAATGAAGATTCAATAGAGATTCATGAACTTAGAGCTATTTTTAAAAGTCCGATTAACTATGCTGAAAGCAATATCCATATTCAGTCTAGCTTGGGAATTGTGAATTCTAATGATGATGAAATGGAAAAAATGATTCAAAATGCGGACATTGCGCTTTACCGTGCTAAGAATTCCGGAAAGAATAAGTCGGTTTTCTTTAACGAAAAAATGCGAGACCGCATATTTGAAAATAACCGTATTTCAAGAATTCTTGATGACGCTATTGCAAACGACGGAATTTGGGTTGCGTATCAGCCGCAGATTGATGTTGAAACTGGAGAAATCCACGGATACGAAGCTCTTATGAGGCTAAAAAACACCAAAGTTTCGCCGGCGCAGTTTATTCCGATTGCAGAAGAAACAGGTCAGATTATAAAAATCGACAGAATCCTTACAGAAAAAGTTGTAAGGCAGATGGCGGAATGGCGCGAGCACGGAATTCCTTTGTACAAAGTTTCAATAAATTATTCCTACAGCCAGGTTTCGGACGTTCATTATGTTGATTTCCTTGAAGAGCTTTTAAAGCGTTATAATATTCCGCCGGAACTTATCTGCATTGAAATTACAGAAAGCCTGTTTATTTCAAACAAGGAAGCGGTTTCAAAGCTTTTGAATGAATTTGTAAAGCGTGGAATTTCTCTTGCCTTGGACGACTTTGGAACTGGATATTCTTCCCTTAGCTATCTTACATTCCTGCCGATTAATGTTGTAAAAATCGACAAGTCGCTTGTGGACAATTATCTTTCAAACGAAAAAGGCGACTTTATAAAGAACATCGTTCGCCTTGTCCATTCGCTTGCAATGAAGCTTACTGTTGAAGGTGTTGAGCATCAGTGGCAGAACGAAAAGCTTAAGACTTTCCATTGCGACTATATTCAGGGCTACTATTATTCCAAGCCGATTTCCGGAGCAGAAATAGAGGACTTCAACAGAAAGTTCCGCAGCATTGGATAATAAACTGATTAATGTCATTCAATCTTGTAGTTTGCATGGATTCATTTTATAATGGGTCTATGCAAAATGCAGTTTTGATTTTTAATGCAAGGCTTGTTGACGCCAATACTGATAAAAAAAATGCCGCAGTACTTTTAGCTAATGGAAAAATTAAATCATTTCCAGACAAGGCTTCTCTAAAAAAACTTTTAAATGACGATTCAATTTCTAAGCTTGATGCAAAAGGACTTTGCGTTTTGCCTTCATTTATTGATATGCACTCGCATTTTAGGGATCCTGGCCTTACTCAAAAAGAAGACATTGAAACTGGCTCTTCTGCGGCGGCTGCCGGAGGTTTTTCCACTTGCGTTCTTATGCCGAATACAAATCCTGTTGTTTCAAGTCAGGAACAGGCGGAAGTTAATAACAAAAAAGCTTTTGAATTCGGGCGGTGTAGGACAATTCAGGCTGTTTCAATTACCAAAAATTTTGATGGAAAAACTATAAGCCATCTTGAATCCCTTGATCAAAAAAAAGTTCCAGTCATAAGCGAAGACGGAAAAGAAGTTTGCAGCACTTCCGTTATGTTTGAAGCGATGAAAATTGCCGCTAAAAAGAAAATTGTTGTTTCGTGCCATTGCGAAGATTCTTTTTTGGCAGAAAGCGCGCGTCCGTTTAGAAAAGCAGCATTGGAGCTTCTGTCAAAAGAAAATATTTCGCCTGCTGAAAAAAAAGAAGCTGCAAATAATTTAAGAAAAGCCGATTCACTTTTGGCCTGCGCGGAAGATACTGCGACTTTTAGAAATCTTAGGCTTGCAAAAGATGCCGGCTGCCATATTCATCTTTGCCATGTGAGCACTGCTGCTTGCGTAGAGGCCGCAAAAAAAGCCCGTCAAGAAGGAGTTGACGTAACTTTTGAAATTACGCCGCATCATATTTTTATGAACGGAGAAAAAGCTCCCGGCATTTTTAATATTGTAAATCCGCCGCTTCGCTCAGAAAATGACAGGCTTGCTTTGATTCAGGCTTTAAAAGACGGAAGCGCAAACTGCATTGCAACTGACCACGCGCCTCATACAGCCTTGGACAAGAAAAACGGCAGTCCTGGATTCAGCGGACTTGAAACTGCATTTTCGGCTTGCTATACAATGCTCGTAAAAGAACACGGCATGAGTTTAAAAAAACTTTCCGAGCTTATGAGCGCGAACCCTGCAAGAATTCTTGTCTTAAAAAACGAAGGACTTTTAAAGGAAGGATTTGCAGCTAATCTTGTTCTTGTTGACTTGGAAAGGCAGTGGACTGTACGCGGCCAGAAATTCGCAAGCAAAGGAAAATTCACTCCGCTTGAAGGAAAAAAGCTCTTTGGCTTTATAAAGGAAACTTTCTTCAACGGAAACATTGTTTTTTCATCATTGTAACAGTCATTTTTTTTTGGTAAAATCAGCGCATGGTAATTTCTTCTATAGATTTAAAGGGCGGTCATGTTGTTCAGCTGAAAAACGGAAAAGACCTTGTTCTTCAGCGTGATGATGCCGACTCATTGATTTCAGAATTCAATAAATATGGCGAAGTCGCAGTTATAGATTTGGATGCGGCTTTGGGAAATACTGATGAAAAAGGAAACACTGCGAACACGGATCTTTTAAAGTCTCTTTTGCGCAGAGGAAATGTCCGGGTTGGCGGCGGAATCAGAACTGTAAAGAAAGCCCGGGAGCTTGTTTCGCTTGGAGCTGAAAAAGTTATAATTGGCTCTGCGGCTTGGAATCTTGATAGAAAAAACGGCGGCTCAATTCTTAATACAGAATTCCTTGACGAGCTTGCCTCTTCAATTGGAAAACAGCGCATTATAATTTCCGTGGATGCAATAAACGGAAAAATTGCAGTAAAAGGCTGGACAGAAACCGCGGACATTTCTTTGATTGAAGGTGCGCATGAAGCCGAAAAATACGCATCCGAACTTTTGTTTACTTGCGTTGAAAAAGAAGGCTGTATGCAGGGAACGGATATGGATATGGTAAAGCAGCTCCGTGGTTCTGTAAAATGCCGTGTTGTTGCTGCCGGCGGAGTAAATTCTCTTGAGCAGATTGTTCAGCTTGAAAAACTTCATTGCGATGTTCAGCTTGGAATGGCTTTGTATACTGGAGCTGTAAATCTTAAGGAAAGCTTTATAAGTTGCATTGACTGGGAAAAGACAAACGGAATGGTTCCGATCATTGCCCAAAGTCCGGCTGGCGAAGTTCTTATGATGGGCTATTCAAATAAGGAAGCTTTGGAAAAAACTTTTGAGCTTGGAAAACTTACTTTCTTTAGCCGCACAAGGAACACTCTTTGGACAAAAGGCGAAACTTCCGGTCATTTCCTTGAGCTTGTAAAAATGAGAGCTGACTGCGACCGGGACACAATTCTTGCGACTGTTATTCCGCATGGAGGAGTTTGCCACACAGGAAGCTTTAACTGTTTTTCTAGCGAGGCTGATGAAAAAAGCAGCATGGAGCGTCTTTACGGAACAATTGCAGAACGCTTTGCAAATCCGCGTCCGGGAAGCTACACTGCGACTTTAAATGACAAGCGAGTCCGTGAAAAAATCCTGGAAGAAGCAGAGGAGCTTACAGAAGCTGAAGGAAAAGACGAAGTAATCTGGGAAGCTGCCGACCTGCTTTATTTTGCGAGTGTCCTAATGTACAAGGAAGGCGTAACTTGGCAGGATGTTTACAACGAGCTTGATAGAAGACATAAAAAATAATTTTGGAGTTTAATATGAAAGAACTTGAGTTGAAATATGGATGCAATCCAAACCAAAAGCCGGCTAGAGTTTACATGGAAAACGGAGAGCTTCCTGTAACTGTTGTAAATGGAAAGCCCGGATATATAAACTTGCTCGACGCGCTTAACGGCTGGCAACTTGTAAAGGAATTGAAAGAAGCGACTGGATTTCCAGCGGCAACATCTTTTAAGCACGTTTCTCCTGCTGGAGCCGCAATCGGTCGTCCTTTGAGCAGCACTCTTAAGCAAATTTATTATACTGATGATGTTGAGCTAACTCCTTTGGCCTGCGCTTATGCAAGAGCACGCGGAGCAGACAGAATGTCTTCGTTTGGAGACTTTATTGCCCTTAGCGATAAGTGTGACAAGGCGACTGCTCTTTTAATAAAGAAAGAAGTTTCCGACGGAATAATTGCTCCGGGTTATGATGATGACGCTCTTGAAATTCTTAAGGCAAAGAAAAAAGGAGGATATTGCGTTCTTCAGATTGATGAAAACTATGTTCCAGCTAAAATAGAAAAAAAGCAAGTGTTTGGCATAACTTTTGAGCAGGGACACAATTTTATAAAGCTTGATGACAACTGCTTAAAAAACATTGTAACAAAAAATAAAACTCTCACAAAAGAAGAGCGCGACAACCTTTTGATTTCCCTGATTATCTTGAAATATACTCAGTCCAACAGTGTCTGCTATGTAAAGGACGGACAGGCAATTGGAATTGGAGCCGGACAGCAGAGCCGTATTCACTGTACACGTCTTGCGGGTGACAAGGCGGACAAATGGTGGCTACGTCAGAGTCCCCAGGTTTTAAATTTGAAATTCAAGGCTGATATAAAAAGAGCCGACCGTGACAACACAATCGATGTTTATACAAGCGATGACTATGACGATGTTCTTGCTGAAGGAATATGGCAGAATTTCTTTGTTGAAAAGCCATCTGTATTTACACGTGAAGAGCGCAAGGCTTGGATTGCAAAAAATACAGATGTCGCAGTGGGCAGCGATGCTTTCTTCCCATTTGGAGATAATATTGAGCGTGCGCACAGAAGCGGAGTAAAAGTCATAGCTCAGCCGGGCGGCTCAATCCGTGATGATAATGTTATTGAAACCTGCGATAAATACAACATGGTTATGGCGTTTACAGGAATCAGGCTTTTCCATCACTGATACTTTTTTATTATCTTCATGGCGGGTGTCATTATCCGGTTTGACTGGATAATCTCCTGCTAAATCTGTTTTTAGTTTTCCAGAATATCTACAATGTGGGAGCCTGCTCCTAGAAGTTCCTGGCGTTCCGCATTGCAAATCTGGTATTCAATGAATTTTTTAAAAGTTTCTTCTGTCATTGAGTTCAGTTCTTTGCGCATAAAGTCCGCAGGTCCGTCTGGAGAAAATATTTTTATCCGCTTTATTCCGCCCATCTTGTTAAGCCTGTCAATATCTTCTAGGCGGACATAGTCGTAAAGCTCATTTTCTTTTGGCACAATATGAAAATCTTTAGAGACATTTCCGCTTTTTATAAGCTCAAGGATTCTGTTTTGTGCAAAGCAATATGAAAGAATGCTGTATTCGTTTAAAAGATACGCGGCAAAAATTTTTCCGCCTTTTTTGGTTATTCTGCGCGCTTCTTTTAAAGCTGTGAGTTTTTCTTCTTCCTTATGAAGATGATAAAGCGGCCCAAAAAGAATTGTCGCATCAAAAGTTTCATCTGGCAAAAAACTAAGGTCAAGCGCGTTTCCCGGCCAGCATTTTACGTGCTCGTGTTTGGATTCAAGTATTTCAAGATTATGCTTTACAAGCTCAACCGCTGTAACATCAAATCCTTCTTTTGCAAGTGCAACTGAATATCTTCCTGTTCCGGCTCCAATGTCCGCAATTTTAAAAAGATGTTTGTCTTGCGTAGGAAGAAAATCATGGATGTATTTCATTGCGACAGCGAATTCGACTTTTCCGTGCCGCGTCAAAAGCCTGTTTTCTTCCTTGTGCTTATTGTAGTGCTTTTCTATTTCTGTCATTTTTTTTGTTCAGAATTGCAAGAATAAAAATCATAAGAATTCCGCCTGCAATCATCATAAGACAGAAAATTTGTCCTGTGCTAAGATTTAAAAGCGAAGTGTTTGTGTAGATTGCAGCGTCTTTTGTTGCAGAAATTCTGTAGCCAATGTCTGCGTCAGGCTCGCGGAAATATTCTATAAAAAATCTTACAAATCCGTAGCCTATTGTGTAGCAGGCTGTAAGGAATCCGTCGAACGGTTTTTTCTTTCTCAGGCACCAGATAAGAACAAAAAGAAAAAGTCCTTCAAAAAGAGCTTCATAAAGCTGGCTTGGATGCCGCGGAAGATTTACAAGCCTTGCGCCATCAAGAGACATTCCTATCGAAGAAGAGAATTCCTTTACCCAGTCAAGGCTTGAAGAAAAAGTTTCTGCGCGTGGAAAGACAATTCCCCAAGGAGCTTTTGTTATTCTGCCGTAAAGCTCTCCGTTCATAAAGTTTCCGATTCGCCCGAAAGTGTAGCCAAGCGGAATTGCAACTGCCATTGCGTCAATCCATTTGAGCGCAGGCTTTTTGTGTTTTTTGCACCAGACTAGCATTCCTATAAGTCCGCCAAGAAATCCGCCGTGGTAGGACATTCCGGCAAGTCCTGTAAATCTTTTTGTAACTGTGTCGAACGGCCAGAAAATCAGCCAAGGCTTTTTCCAGTAAAGCCCCGAAGTGTCGTATACGAGCGTTGAAAGAATCCGCGCACCCGCTAAAAGAAAAATAATTCCGAATGCAATAAAGCTAAAAATGTCGTCTTCTGTGGTTTTTGAATCCGGCGTGTCCAATGCGCCTTCACGCTGAATTTTCCGCAGAATATAAAAAGCCGTTCCAAATGCGATTATGTACATAAGACCGTACCACCGCACAAGTCCCAAAAGCGGAACTCCAGGAAAAAGCTCCGGGTGAATCCAAGACGGATATTTTATATATAAAAGAGAATTTAACATTTTTTTTACACCTTGAATCCTTTTGTCGCTGCTTCCAGAAGTTTTTTCTTTAATAAATTGTTTTCGTTTTTTAGTCTTGTAAGCTCGTACTGCTGCTGCTTTAAAGTTTCCGCAAGTTCCCCGGCAGTAAGCGCGCCAGTTCCTGCAAGCTCTTCTATGTAAGCCATTTTCTGCCCAAAGTCATCGTTGGCTTCTTCTGTGGCAATTTCAAATGAAGTGTCCGAAGCCTGGGTTATGTCATAACTGTCGTCGAATTTTAAAGTTTCAGACTGAATTATTTTTTCTGCGATTCTGTAGATTGCCTGACCTATAATTGACTGCGGCTTGTAGACAATGACAGGCAGCCTTGAAGAAAGAGCCTTGTCCTGCAAAGTGTCGCGGTAGATTACGCCAAGATGGTCCAAGTCCAAATCCAGATATTGCTGGCATGAACGGCGAATTCTTTGCGCCTTGTCTGCGTCTTTTGGATCGTCTATCATGTTAAGCACGAGCCGCGGATGAAATTCATTTATGCGCTTTTTGAACAATGCAGTTCCTTCTGGGTCTTCTTTTTCAAGAATTTCAACAAGCTTGGGAATATAAAGCCGCTGGAGCGAAAGGGAATCTTTTTTTAGAGACTCAAGATATTTGTAGCCCGCGCTTCCTTTTTTGAAAGTGTTATACATCATTCGGAACATTACATTCTTAAGGAAAAGATAGCCATTCAGCGTGGCGGTAACAGTTGGAGCTGTAACAACAATTCCCTGCGGAGAAAGAAGAAACATATCAAGAATTGTAAGATGAGTTCCCGCTCCTAAGTCCAGAATCAGATAGTCGAATTTAGATTCCTGCTTATTGAAGCTTTTTATAAGCTCGTTTTTCTGGCTGACTTTAAGGGACGTAAGCCCAGGAATTTCAGAGTCGCCTGCAATAAAACTTACATTGTCATAGTCTGTCGGGCAAATTATGTCTTCAAACTTGCTTTCGCCTGTAAGAAACGTGCCGACTCCTGCTTTTGGATTAGGATGGCCTATTACAAGGTGAAGGTTTGAAGCTCCCAAATCCAAATCAATGAGAAGAACTTTTTTGCCTGCCTGACCTAAGGCAATTGCAAGGTTTGCGCTTAAAAGGCTTTTTCCAACGCCGCCTTTGCCGCTTGCTACTGGAATAATCTGCATAATGCAATTGTATCATAGAATACTTTGATTTTAAAGACAGAGTTTTAAAATAGACATGGTAAATCTTGTTGTGCAGAATGTATATTGTTTTCTTGAGTAACTTTTTTAGAAATGCTATTTTTTTGTTGGAGGAACATAATGAAAAAAAATATTTTTTTTGTCTGCCTGATTTTTAGTTTTGTTTGTTTTGCTAAGGCTCCTTATTTTAACCTTGATGCTGAAAATGTGTTTGTTCTTGATGCCAATTCTATAGATGGAAAAGCAAGAGAAGATGTAAGGCTCATAAACGAAACAGAAGAGCAAATTGGCTTTGAAGTTTATTATTATGATAACAAAAATGCCTCATGGCAGTTTTATGGAAGCACATACTTAAAAGATTTTTATGATTCAGAAGATGTTGACTCCCATAAGGAATACCGTATTTCTCAAATTCAGTATTTTGCAGTAGTTCCTAAAAATAACAAGGCTTACAATTATCGTGCGCAGAAAATTGAGAATGACCTTTGCATTTTTGTAATGCCAGATTCCGAATTTGATTTTAAAAAGGAACTTGAAACCGCCTTTATAATTGATTCAGACAATATAAAAGATAAGTTTTATGACGAAATAGAGTTTGTAAACCTTACTGACGACTATGGAATTTCTTTTGCGGTTTATGCTTCTGATAATAAGGATAAAGACTGGAAAAGAGCCGGCGGTGTTACTCTGCAAGAATATAATGATTCAGAAGACTTGGATTCTCCCATTGAAAAAACACTTCACAGTTTTAGGTATTTTGCAATTGTTTCAAGAAATGGAAAAAAATATAATTTTGAAGCAAGAAAACAAAAAGGCGATCTTGTTATATTTGTAAGAAATTAGTGTATCTTTATTTGTGAAATTTTAAAAAACTTGACAGATATTTATGGCATTGTGGTATGTAAATATGGTTTATGAGCGGGGCATGATAGAACCCGCATTATTTCTGCTAGAAAAGCGATAAAGGAATAGACAGGTATTTCTTTACCAGAATCTTATTTTAAAATTTTCTACTGTTTGAAAGCAATTAATCTGAAATAATAATTTTCGTTACTTTTTAGAAAATTTTTCAATATCTTTTAGAGCAGCTTCTTCCCATTCAGTGCCTTTATAAGCCTTGCTAACTTGCTGTAATCCTGAAACAATGAGTTGATTATAATTTTTTCTCCATTTTTCAATAAGATTGTTTTGGTCGAATATCTGGGTAGCATTTCCATTTTGAGCGTTGTACATAATTTCTCGCCCAGTGTACATTCCAAAACAATAAAGACCAGTTTCTTCTGGAATCTTGATTACAAAATATTGCATATCTTCAGTAAAATTTTGATCTCAAACGTAAGTATTGAATGTTGTGGTGTTCTTGTAAATATTGGATGTTGGAGTATTTAGCATTGTCGAAGTACTTGTTGAAAAACCGCCTTGAACCTGACCTTTCATATAAGAAATCATACAAGTTGAACCAGGCTTAACTGGAGTAGAAAGCCAAAATCCAGAACTGTCTGTGATTTTTAGAGCAATGCCATCTTGTTAATCTGAAGGGAAATTCTTGTCAATCTGCTTAAATTTGACAACTTGGCAAATCAAAAAGGATTTTTATAACAATTCGGAGCTTCCGGCGGCGGTTTCGACAAGCTCAACCAACCGCCGTCGGGCTTTCCGGGGTTCCGTGCTAGCCGCACTCCATTCCTGCGGAACTCGCCTCCGGCTCGCCACTCCAATCCCTAAGCCAAACAAAAAAATGCTGGCTCTCTTTTTTCACATTTCTTTCATCAGTTGAACAATAATCTTCTTTTGCTTTTCTGTAAGTTTATTCCATTGGTGCAGCAATTCACTCTGCTGTTTTGTTAATGCTGCTATTTCTGCGTAATCATCTGTAAAAAACTGCGCAAGTGAAATTCCGAAAGCCCTGCAGATTTTTTCAAGCGAAGGAATTGTAGGAATCTGATTTTTTCTGTACCAAGATGAAATTGTCGATTGCGGAAGTTCCGACTTTTCTGCCAGTTGATATTCCGTCCAGTTCCGCTCAATTCTAAATTTTCTTATTTTTTCTAAAACATCCATTCTAATACGCTATTGCGTTAATGATACTTGTGTTTAGCGTTGCAAAATAATGATTTATTACGTACAATAATAACGTCAAAAGTTAGTAAAGAAAAATATTGCAAGGAGATTTTATGAAAAAGAACAAACTAAAAGCTTTTTTTATTTGTCCGCTTAAAGATGAAAATTCAGAAGAACGCAAACGTTCTAATTTTGTAAAGAAAAATATTATTGAAGCTGCCATAGGAAATTCTTTTGAAATAAAACATGCAGACGAGCTCGTAGGAAGAAGTATTATTCATAATAATATAATAGAAGAATTAAAAAGTTCAGATTTAGTTATTGCTGACTTAACTGATTTAAACCCAAATGTTTTTTATGAACTCGGTGTACGACATTATACAGGAAAACCTACTATTCTTATTGCAGAACAGGGTGTAAGAACCCCGTTTGATGTTAATTCAATGCCTATTATTTTTTATCCCACATATTCTAACTTTGAAGATTGTATTTCACGAATAAGAAATGATACTAATGCATTGTTAAAAAGATATGAAGAAAATGGTTTCTGTGAGAATATTGCTTTTCAGAATGAAGACAGTATTCAGAAAATCACAACAGAAAAATTTTGTTGCATAGGGCAAAGAACTTCTGAAAATGTTAGACAGACTCTTTTTAAAGCATACGAAGAAAGCTCAGAAATAGATGTTTTTGCAATGACAGGAGAAACATCAACAGAGGTTTTAGATTTATTCAAATCGAAACTTTTATGCAACAAAAGAAATATCATTAGAATATTAGCATTAAATCCAAAGTCACCACTTGTAAAAGCAAGATTCTCTTATATAAGAAATGGAAAAACAGATCATTTTTATAATCGCTCTGATTTTGTATATAAAAAATACAAGTCGCTTTATGAAGAAATTAAAAATGATAAAAATAAGATAAACATCAATGCAAGTGAATCTATGCTGTTATTTAAACATTATGATGATATTCCATATTTTTCTTATATCAGATGCGATAATAAAATTTTTTTAAGTATTTATACAGCAACAAAAGTTACAAGAGATTCTTTTGTCTTCTGCTTTGAAGAAAATAATTATCCTGAGTTCTGCTCAACTCTTGAAGAACAGTTCAATGCTATTTGGAATGATAAAAAAACAGTTCCTGTTATTGCTATAGATAGCGGAACAATAGGTTTATAAGGAGTATTTAGAATGAAAAAGTTAATTTTATCGATATTTCTCATAATATGTATGACTGATCTCTTTGCACAAACCGCAAAGCCAACAATAGTGGTAATTCCTTTTGATGTGAAGGGAGTTTCTGAAGATGAATCTGATGTTCTTTTTGAAGTTTTTCAAAGTGAGTTTGCAAATACTGGAAAGGCAAAAATTGTAGACCGTTCTAGTCTTGAAAAAATTAAGAAGCAACAAGAATTTCAAACTTCAGACTGGTCTAATACAGATAAAGTTGCAGAAATGGGAAAAGCTTTAAATGCCAGCATGGTTGTTACAGGGCAGATAATGATGTTCAAATCAAATCTTGTAACTACCATAAAGTTAATTGATGTAAATACAACAGAAATAATTTCTTCAGTTGTGGAAAAAACTTCAAGCACAGATGATTTATATTCAAAATTGTCCACAATGGCTAATAGGCTTAGTAAAAAACTTTCTTTGGTAGGTGGTGGAAAAATATATGAAGTTGGAGATGAGGGACCAGGCGGCGGAATTGTATTTTATGTTTCCGAAGATGGATTTGATGTTTATGACGGAAAAGGTGGTGTAACAGTATGTCATTATTTGGAAATGTCAAAGAACACATTAGGGATTTTAAACTGGCTTCCAGAAGATAGATATGTTGCAACACAAAACGGTTTAGGATATGGAAAATCTAATACATATAAAATAATAAATACATACACATCAGAAAATAAAACATCGTCGAATTGTGCGGCTTATGCTTGTTCATTATATAAAACAGAAACAACAGAAAAAGGAGAATGGTTCTTACCAAGTAAAAATGAATTAAATCTTCTTTATAAATCAATGAAAAACAGAGTTCTTGCAGATGCTAGATATGTTTCTTTCTGGTCGTCGTCGTTGTCGTACCACGATGATAATCATGTGTGGTTTCAGACTTTTTCCGACGGTTATCAGAACTACGAAGGCGGCCTCGGCAAGAATTATACTGGTTCAGTCCGTGCCATTCGGGCTTTTAACAATTAAACTATTTAACTATTTTTATGGCTTAAAGGAGCAAAATTAAAATGAAAAAATTAATCACAATTATTCCGGCACTGTTCTTGGCAGCATCTCTTTCTGCTCAGACAATTGCAGTTTACGAGTTTGAAAGTGACATCTTCTGCCTTGAAAGTCAGACTGGCGTTATGAGCGACTTATTTGTAGACGAACTGGTTAATATTCAGGGAATAAAAATTGTTGAGCGTGATAGAATTGCTGCAATCTTACGTGAAAAAGAATTTCAAAATCAAGGATATACAAACGCAGAAACTGTTATTGAAGAAGGACAGATGCTCAATGCGGACTGCATCATTTACGGAAAAACAACTTTTATAGATAATTCTCTAGTTGTAACCGCCCGGCTTGCAGATGTAAAAACCGGACAGATTCTTTACACAGCAAAAATGCAATGCAAGACTTGGAAAGAATTTTATCAAAAGCTTCCGAAGTTTGCACTGGAATGTGTGAATAAAATTCCGTCCCCAAACCGTTTTATTGGAAACTGGATTTGTAATTCCGAGTCTTCAACTTATGACATCACTTTCAAGGAAAATAAAAAATGTGAAATCAAAATCTCCAGTTCTGAATCCATTGCCGCAGAAACAGCTCTTTCAGGAACATATTCGTACAGCACAGATTCTTATTCTGGTGGAAAAATATTGAAAATTAACGCAAAATCAAAAGATGGAAAAACAAAAATTTCATGGTCAAATATTTATACTTTTACTTCCGACGACTTTTCAAGTTTTAATATGCAAATAAAAAATGCAGAAAATAAAACTGTCCGCGCAAGTTTTGTAAAAGTTGAATAATTTATAATAGGAAAAAACTTTCTTACAACGACAGAGAATATCGTCATTAAATTCTACGCTGTCGTTGTAAAAAGTGTCATTATATTTTCTATAAAATAAAGCACATCGATTTTGCGTTTGATTCTATACAAACATCACAAAAACATTTCATCCAGGGAAATCAAAATCAGCGGCTTGGAAAATTGCTCACGAATCTGCCCAAACCCCGATTTTGAAATAAATCCATATTTTTCATATTCAAAGCCGGTTGATAAAACCTGTTTTATTTCTTCGTAAATCATTTTTTCATCAAGCGGCTCTTTTCGGAATTTTGCTTCATAAAAAATATATTTGCCATCATTTTCGGTTACAATATCAAATTCGCCGTTTTGTTTCTGTACCGGCAAATCATAATAATACTTTCCGATTCTTTCAAACGGATTTTCCAGCTCGCCTTTGCGGTTTTTGCGAATCAAATATTGCATTGAGATTTCTTCAAAAAATTTCGGAACATAACGCTCCTCAAAATCATTTTGAATAAATTTTTCAAAAAAAACATTCGGCTCCATTACATTAAGACGGCTTAAATTTCTGAAAATATATTTATAATAGAACAAAAAAAGCGGATCACTTATGAAATAGCCTGATTTTTTCTTGTTGTTTTCATCATTTATTGGAGCAACTTTTTTTACAACATCCATTTTTATGAGTTTTTCAAGAGTGTCTGCCAAAGCCGGCGAACTTGTTACATTCGACTGAGAAAGAATATCATTGAATTTTGAAAAACCTTTTGCAAGAGCCTCAAAAACCTCGTTAGCATTGTTTATCTTGGAAATCTCTGAATTCAAATACATTGCTATTTCATTTTCAAGACGGCAGCCAGGAGAAGCAATCAGCTCAATAATATTTTCCTTTACAGATTTTTTAGAATTTATCAGACGGTTATAATAAGGGATTCCGCCAAAAACTGAAAAAGTCCGAACTTTATCTTCATTGTTATAATCTGAATAAAATTTTGATGAATCATAATAATCCATCGGCTTTACATTCAGAGCATAATCAAACCGTCCAAAAAGCGGATTTTCTTTAGAAAGCAAAGATTTCATTGTTTCCACATAAGAACCGCAAAGAACAAATTTCAATTTTGAAGTTTTACGGTATTTATCAATCAAAACCTGAAGAATGCTGTCCAGCCCGGCGACAACGCTCCTAAGATAAGGATATTCATCAAGAACAAAAATCAAGGACTCTTTTTCCGACTGCTTAAAAATAAATTCCACAGATTCTTCCAAAGATTTAAAAGAAAGTGGCGGAAAATTCAATGTATCAGAAACAATTTCAGTCAAAGATTCAACATTGTTTAATTCAGAAGTCTGCTTACATTCAATATAAATTCCTTTCTGGCTAGATTCAGACATACAATGCTTTATCAGTTCTGTTTTCCCTATTCTCCGCCTGCCATAAATCAAAATTGACAAAAATCCAGATGCCCCAAATGAAGCATTTATTTTTTCCTGCTCTGTTTCTCTTCCAATAAAATCTTCAATAAATTCTGCCATACGAAAAACTCTTTACTCGGTAACGTCCGACTCAGTTATAACCGAGTAAAATATACATCAATTTCGGCGAATTATAAAGTAATTTTTCGGCGTTTTGTAACATTTTTATTCACCGTTTTGGGATTTTTTAACTTGCCGACTTAGCACATTGTTTATCCTATATGGTTCTGCACGTATGCAAAAATAAAGGATGAGCTGCGCGGAACGCACAACACGGAAGCCATGGTTGTTGTTCCAACTGCCACCGCGTTTTACGCGGTTAGAACCGGACGACGCTCCGGTATTCTCCTTGTTTATTCGGACTGTTTGGCAAATTGTATATCATCCTTTTGAATGCGTTCACCACACCTAGAGCAGAAGAGCTTAGACGGCTCTTCCTTTTTTTCCATTTCTTTTTTTGCCATTCCCATAGGTACAATGCTCCTTTTTTTTTTATTTTTCTGTGACCGCGCCAAAAGCGCGGCACTCAAAAAAAACAATTTACTACACCGCCTTTATGTGCCACTTTAGGCGGAACCGGCGGTTCCGACAATTGTTTCTTAACCCTTAAAAATTTATTTAGAACTGGAGCGAACAACGCGGAAGCCGAGACTGCCGTAACGGTCATTCGGGCTGCATCTGTACCGACAAGCAACCTCGCAGCGGCTGACGTTGCTGTCCCAACTGCCACCGCGTTCCACACGGCCAGAACCGGAAGACGCACCTGCTTCAGGCGTGTTGCTATTTACAGTCCCAGTACCATTCCCATACGTTTCCGCTCATGTCGTAAAGTCCGTAGCCGTTCGGTTTCTTTGTCTTTACTTCCCTTGTTCCTTTGTCACTCGTATTTTTTGTATACCACGCAACGTCATCTATATTGTCGCTTCCTGCATATTTATGGTTTTCTCCGCCGCGTGCCGCCCATTCCCATTCGGCTTCCGTAGGCAGACGGTAGCCATTCGCCGTAAAATCGCAGGTTGCGGCGTTCCATGTGCTATTCCTTGAAGTCGGTACAGGTCCCCAGATTTCAGGGTCGGTAGAGCCGTTTATTTTGTAGCACGGTGTCAAGTCTTCATTAATAGAACGCTTGTTGCAGTAGACAATCGCATCATACCAGCTTACATCAGTTACAGGATTGTTATTTGCATCATCGCCTGTAAGCTTGTTTCCGTCTTTATCATATGCACTTACAGTGCTTGGGTTGCTTCCCATAATTTTTTTGTATTCATCTCGTGTTACCTGATGGTCGCTCATCCGGAAGGCTTTAATATTAAGCGTGCGTTTTGGAACAAATACGCTTGATGAAGGTATCCAGGTTTCGCTTCCTGTGATTGAAGCAGCCGGAATTTCTACAAAGACTTCTGGAATATTGCTTACACCAGAAGTTTCTCCACCAGATGTTCCGCCGCCGGTTATTTCTGAACTGTCAGAGCCGCCGCTGGAGCTTCCGTCAGAGCAGCCTGCAAAGGAAAATGCAAGCGCCATGGCAGCCAGCACAGTTTTTAAGCTTCGCGAATGTAGGTTTTCTTCGGCTTTCACTTCAATCGGAATAACAGAAGAATTCTTCTGCATGACAAAATCAATTTTAGAAGTGGAATTTTCATTTGTATAATAATAGAGCTTTGGATTTTTACACGAGGCAATCTGCTGCTCTACAAATTGTTCTGTAAACGCTCCCTTGTATTCCTCAAAAATCTTGTTTCCAAGCAAAATATCCTGAATCGGACTTTCAGAAAGCGCACCAAACAAGCCGCAGTCATTCATAAAAAGCTTGAAGGCGGAAAAATCCTCATAAAATTTAAGCGGCATTGCAATTTTTGAAACACGTGAAATTTTATGAACCAAGCCCGCATCACAAAGCCACTGGATAGCATCCTCATATTGAGCCGCCCGTGCACCTTTTCGCAACGCTCCATACACGAATTTTTTGTTTTCCTTTGCAAGCTGGGAAGGAATCGCATTCCAAACAATTCTGATTTTTGCAATGTCATCATCTCTAGGAATAAAAAAAATAGAGTAAAAAATACTTGTAAAAATACAATATCTAGTGTATAGTATAAATATAAGAGATAAAACTTCAGGCATTTATGGAGTTGGAAAAAGTACATTATCATCAAAAATAAAGGAAATTATATCATTTCTGGACTATTCTGCAAGTGAATTAATTACGATGAACAATAATGAAAAATATCACAATCAAGGAAAATTCCTCTTCATATTTACAATATGGAATTCTCAGATAATGATATTCCAAATGTTATTAAGCTAATTTATGGAGAGTAATTTATGAAAGCTTTATTAGATACCAATATCGTTATTCATAGAGAAAACACTATTGTATCAAATCAAGGAATCGGTTTGTTATTTTATTGGCTTGATAAATTGAATTATACGAAATGTATACATCTATTTGTAATTGAAGAATTAAGGAGTCATAAAAATACGAAGAGCGCATTCATATAATAACTGCTCGTGATGCAACGCCAAAAGAGCGGGAGGTGTACTTTGAAAGACTTAGAAGAGCTTATTGCTAAATGTGAAAAAAATGGAAAATCCTACGATGACATTGATTTGTCTGATGCTCGTGAGCTAACAGAATCTGATTTTGACAGAGGTCAGTTTAAATATTATAAACCTGCAAAGAAGATGATTTCGTTTAGAATTGATATTGATAACCTTTCTTGGCTTCAAAGTGTAGGCAAAGAAAACTGTCAAACCCGATTAAATGAAGTTCTGCGTTGGGCAAGAATGAATAATTGCCCTTTAAAGTGAATTTTCGCATTTTTTTGTGCATTCATTATTTTTTTATTGTCTCATAAACACTCGCCGAGTTTTTTCAATAATTACTAAACCAAAAAGGAGAGAGATGCGCCATGCTTGAGCTTAATTCTTGTATTTCATTAAACGATAAAGATTATAGGCTTGAAAAGCTTTTGGGAAAAGGCAAGGGCGGATATTCGTATCTTGCTTCTTGCGGTGGAAAGTTTTTTGTTCTTAAGCAGATTCACCACGAGCCGTGTAGCTACTATCAGTTTGGCAACAAGATAATGGCGGAACTTAACGATTATGAGCGGCTTAAAAATGCGGGCATAAGAATTCCGCTTATGATTGCGCATGATGTTCAGAATGAGCGTATTTTAAAGGAATATATTGATGGTCCTACAATCGAGCAGCTTGCCAAGGAAAAACTTGTAAAGCCCGAATATATTGCTCAAGTGGAAGAAATGTGCCGCAAACTTTATCCGCTTCACCTTAATATCGACTATTATCCTACAAATTTTATTGTACAGAACGGACTTTTGTATTACATTGACTATGAATGCAATGAATATTCCGATGAATGGAATTTTGAAAACTGGGGCAAAAAGTACTGGAGATAGCCAGTTTGCTTGCGGAAAATTAAAAGCGAGGTCTTATGAGCGCGACAATTGATACTGCCGTAGAAAAAATACTTGAGTCTTATCAAAAATACGGAGGAATCAACCTTGATGAAGCCATGAAGTTTCCGAACAGGGAAAACGTTATAACTGTTTTAAAGGATATTCAGTGCTTGATTTTTCCGGGCTACAGGGTCGCAGAGGAAATTGATTCGCTTACATTGAGATTTGTTACAGGCGAGCGCGTGAACCGCATAGTTTCAATGCTCACCCGCGAAATTAAAAAAGCCCTTTCTTTTGTTGTCCAGAACGATAAGGTGGAGCTTTCACACTGCTTTAATCTTGCCGAAAAGGCTTCTCTTGCGCTTATTGAGGAAATTCCAGAAATCCGCAGAAAAATCGGGCTTGATGTTCAGGCTGCCAATGCTGGAGATCCGGCTGCAAAGTCCAGCGAGGAAGTAATAGTTTCGTATCCATGCCTTGAAGCTATTTCCGTTTATAGGATTGCGCATTTCCTTTTTGAAAGCGGAGTTCCTGTTATTCCGCGCATAATGAGCGAGTATGCGCACAGCCACACTGGAATCGATATAAATCCGGGTGCAAAAATCGGCGAAAGCTTTTTTATTGATCACGGAACTGGTGTTGTAATCGGCGAAAGTTGCGTCATCGGCGACAATGTGAAAATTTATCAAGGCGTTACTTTGGGCGCTTTGAGTGTAAAAAAAGAGCTTATGAACAAAAAGCGTCACCCAACAATAGAAGATAATGTTACGATTTATGCCAACGCTACGATTCTGGGCGGAAACACCGTCATCGGGGAAGGCTGTGTCATAGGCGGAAACACCTGGATTACAAAGCCCGTTCCGCCGCACACAATCTTTACGCAGGAATGTCGCTCGTAAAGTTGTTGCTCCGAAAAATCTTATTTGAATTTCAACAAATTCGAGAATCTCTTATTGACATATTTTTTCTATTAAGTTATATTTCCAAAACATACCATTTTTCAAGGGAATATTATCCCTATGCTCTTGTAGCTCAGTCGGTAGAGCACATCGTTGGTAACGATGAGGTCAGCGGTCCGATTCCGCTCGGGAGCTATAAGATTAGAAAAACAGAGGAGCAAATATTATGGCAAGCAAGAAAAAGTCAGCCGTAGAAATCATTGCATTGCAGTGCACAGAATGCAAACGCAGAAATTACACAACATACAAAAACCGCAAGAATATCACTGGCAAACTTGAAAAGAACAAGTACTGCCCGTTCTGCCGCAAGGAAATCCTTCATAAGGAAACAAAAGCTAAATAAAATATATGCCTTCTTATAGGGAGGCTGAATATATTTTAGGTCAGTAGCTCAGTTGGTAGAGTCCCGGTCTCCAAAACCGGTTGTCGCGGGTTCGAGTCCTGCCTGGCCTGTTAATTTACAAAAGACGAGGATGAAAATGAAAAAGATTTTTCAGTTTTTTAAAGAATGTGCCGGAGAGCTTAGAAAAGTAACTTGGCCTACACGCAGCGACGTTCTTTCTTCTACAAAGGTTGTTTTCATCTCTACAATTATTGTCGCATTGATTCTTGGCTTTCTTGACTGGTTGTTTACAGAAGGCCTACGCCTCGTATTCTAGGGGAATCAAATGGCAAGAAGCTGGTATATTCTTCAGACTTATTCGGGATACGAACAAAAAATTCAAAGAACATTGGCAACCATGCTCACTGAGCAGAAACTTGATTCGAATATTGTTTTTCAAGTAAAAGTTCCAATGGAAGAAGTTGTTGAAATTTCAAATGGAAAAAAACACGTCCGCAACAATTTGATTCTTCCTGGCTACATTATGATTGAAATGGATCTTCCGCAGATTGGCTGGAAGAATACCTGCTCTTTAATCCGTCGTGTTCAGGGTGTAACTGGTTTTGTTGGCGTTAAGCCTTCTGAAAAGCCACGCCCAATTTCCACAGATGAAGCAAAAAACATCTTGCAGATGGCTGGCGAGCTTAAAGGTGAAAAGCAGGTTCGCATTAAGCAGAATTTTGAAGTTGGCGAGACTGTAAAAATCACAGAAGGCCCTTTTGCGACTTTCAGCGGTGCTATCGAAGATATAAATACAGAAAAGAACAAGCTCCGTGTTAATGTTCAGATTTTTGGAAGAGCAACTCCTGTAGAAGTTGATGTTCTTCAAGTTGAAAAAATATAGGTTGTTTTTGCAATTTAATTTTTATGCCGGTTTTAATTATTATTTTTAAAGCTGGCTCTGATGTTTGATAGAATTTTGCATTCGCAATGAATGCTTTTTTCTTAATTTGGGAGAAGTGCAAGTCCGTTGGACATAGGCATTTCGCTAGGGTTCAGAAAATCTGATACCCATCACCAATGTAAGGAGATACATTATGGCCACAAAAAAGGTTACAGCTGTCATTAAACTTCAGTGCCCTGCCGGCGCTGCTACACCAGCTCCACCTATTGGACCGGCTCTTGGACCTCATGGAGTTTCTGCGCCTAAGTTCGTTCAGGAATTCAATGACCGCACAAAGAGCATGGAGAAGGGACTTATTATCCCTGTAGTCATCACTGTCTATCAGGACAAATCTTACACATTTATTCTCAAGACTCCTCCTGCAGCTGTTCTTATTAAAAAGGCTGTTGGAATCCAGAAAGGTTCTGGAAATCCGCTTCGCAACAAAGTTGGAAAACTTTCAAAAGCGTCCCTTGAAGAAATTGCAAAACAGAAACTTCCTGATCTTAACGCAAACGACATTGAGGCTGCTAAGAAAATCATCGCTGGTACTGCTCGCAGTATGGGCGTAGAAGTGGAGGCTGAATAATGAAGCACGGAAAGAAATACCGCGAATCATTGAAGAAGTATGATCCGGCAAAGGCTTATGGAATTTCAGAAGCTTGCCAGCTTGTAAAAGATCTTCACTATGTAAAGTTCGATGAGACAGTTGAGCTTTCAGTTTCCCTTAAGCTGGAAAAAAACCAGACTGTACGTGATACTCTTGTATTCCCGCATCAGTTTACTGCTGAAAAGCGCGTTCTTGTTTTCTGTAAAGATGACCGTGTAAAAGAAGCTCTTGATGCAGGCGCAACTTACGCAGGTACAGAGTACATTGAAAAAGTAAAGGGCGGATGGCTTGATTTTGATGTTGCAGTTGCTACTCCAGACATGATGAAAGACGTTGGTCGTCTTGGTATGGTTTTGGGACGCAAAGGTCTTATGCCAAACCCTAAGACAGGAACTGTAACACCAAACATTGCGCAGGCTGTTGCTGAGCTCAAAAAGGGACGCACAGAATTCCGCGCAGACAAGACAGGTGTTGTTCATATTCCTGTTGGAAAAGTTTCCATGGATTCAAAGGACACTGCTGAAAACGTAAAAGTTTTCCTCACAGAACTTGAGCGCAAAAAGCCGGCTGATGCAAAAGTAGGATTTGTACGCTCTGTTTCAATCAGTTCTTCAATGGGACCTGGTGTTTGGATTGACTTTAAGGAGGCAGAATAATGGCTATTTTGGCAAAAAAGATTCAGCCTAGCAAAGCACAGGCTATTGAAGAAGCAAAGAAAGTTCTTAGTGAATATAAAGATTTTATCTTTGTTGAATACAGAGGACTTACTGTTGAGCAGATTTCAAAGCTCCGCCATTCTTTGCGTGAAAAGAATTCACAGTTCAAGGTTATCAAGAATAACTTTGCGCGTGTAGCTTTTGACGAAATGAAGAATGATGCAGTTGCTCAGTATCTTTCTGGACCAACGGCCATTGCCATGATTAAGGAAGAGGCTAACGAGTCTGCAAAAGTTTTATTTGACTTTGCGAAAGAAACTCCAGCTCTCGTTGTAAAAGGCGCTTGGGTAGAAGACGAGCTTTATGATGCTGCAAAAATCGAGGCGTTTGCAAAACTCCCTGGAAAGAAACAGCTCATCGCAATGCTTATGTCTGCAATCAATGGACCTGCAAGAAAACTTGCTGGAACATTGCAAGCATATGTTGAAAAACTGGAAAAAGAAGGTCCGGCTTCTGCAGCTCCAAAGGCGGAAGAGGCAGTTCCTGCGGCAGAGGCTCCAGTAGCCGAAGCAGCTCCAGCTCCAGCAGCTGAGTAAATTCTCAGTAGGACAAACGCTTTTTTGCAATGTCCAGAGCGGAATTTTTCCCTGCGGTCAGGCTTCATAGCTGTCGACTGTCCGCAGACAAACCGATGCAGGGTTTAGAAACAGTTTGTTTTTATCTGCACGGAAATTACTAATCATATTTGATTACGGAGAAGACAATATGGCAGCTCTTACAAATGATGAAATTCTTGAAGCAATTGCAAACATGACAGTTCAGCAGGCAGCTGATCTCGTAAAGGCAATGGAAGAAAAATTCGGTGTTTCTGCGGCAGCACCTGTAGCAGTAGCAGCAGGTCCAGCAGCGGCCGCTGAAGAAGAGCAGACAGAATTTACTGTTACTCTTGAATCTATTGATCCAGCAAAGAAAATGGATGTTATTAAGGCTGTTAAGGCTGCAACAGGTCTTGGTCTTAAGGAAGCAATGGCAATCGTTACTGGTGCTCCACAGGTTGTAAAAGAGGGAGTATCTAAGGCTGATGCTGACAAGCTCATCGCTGACATCACTGCTGCTGGTGGAAAAGTTAGCAAGAAATAATCTGGCAGATGCTTGATTGTTTTTCTTCAAGACATTTATAAAACTTGAACTCTAGCTTCAGGGAAAGATTTTTCTTTTCCTGAGGCTTTTGTTGTCAAAAGAGCCTGCAGATTGGCTTGAAAATAAAAATAAATCTGCCGGGACAGAGATTTCCGATAGGGCGCTTTTTCTCGTGCTGAGCAAAGTCTTTGCTTGTAGCGGTCTGGGCGTACCAGTTCATAACCCCCTAAAGAGGTATTTGATGTTTGCAAAGAGCAAGAAAATTGTTCGCCAGTACATAGGAAAAGACATCCAGGATTTCATGGAACTTCCTAATCTTATCGACATTCAGCTTTCTTCCTACGAAGAATTCATCCAAAAAGGCAGAATTGAAAAAGGCGAGCCGCTTTTAAACCAAGGGCTTCAGGAAGTTTTTACTTCAACTTTCCCTATTGAAAGCCCGGCCGGTGATATGTCGCTTGAGTATGAATTTTATGAGCTTGACTATGACGGAATGAAATTCACCGAGCAGGAATGCAAGAAAAAGGGTGTTTCTTACGCAGTTCCTTTAAAGGCTCGCATCAATCTTAATTTTAAAGAAACTGGAGCTATTCTCCAAAAAGATATTTACATGGGCGATGTTCCTCTTATGACAGACAGGGGAACTTTTGTTATCAATGGCGCAGAACGCGTTGTTGTAAGCCAGATTCACCGTTCACCTGGAGTTATTTTTCAGCGCGATAAGGGCGTTTTGTCTAGCCGCATAATTCCTTACCGCGGTTCTTGGCTAGAATTTGAAATTGACCAAAAAAAAGAGCTTATTTACGCAAAAATCGACCGCAAGAAAAAAATCTTGGGAACAATTTTCCTTCGTGCGCTTGGATATTCAACACGTGAAGAAATTATAAACTGCTTCTATGTTACAGAAGATGTAAAAATTCCTTCAGATTTAGAAAAACGCGATGAGCTTGCAGGAAGAGTTCTTGGAAAACCTGTAATCATAAAAGATGAAGAAACCGGTGAAGAAAAAAAGTTGTTCCGCGCAGGAGACAAGCTTCATCCGCATGATATTGACGATCTTGTTGCAAACGGAATCAAGGAAATCAATGTAATAAAGTTCAACATGAAAAAACGCCCTGACGACAAAGAGGAAAAAAATCCTTCTTTGGACAGCGAAATGATTGTGAACTGCTTTGAGCGTGAAGAAATTGTGTTCTCTAAGGAAGGTTCTTCTACAGCGGATGAGCCTACAAAGGAAGAGTGTCTTTCGAAGGTTTACGCTGTCTTGATGCCGGGCGAGCCGATTACTGTTGAGGCTGCAGAACGTGACCTTACAACTATGTTCTTTAGTGTCCGCCGCTACGACTTGGGACGTGTTGGACGCTACAAGCTTAATAAAAAATTTGACTATAAAGAGCCGGTTGAAGATGTAACTCTTACAAAAGAAGACATCATCAACACAATGAAGCATCTTATAGAAGTTTACATTGGAGACGAGCCTCTCGATGATATTGACCACTTGGGCCGCCGCCGTGTTCGTTCTGTTGGCGAACTTCTTACAAATCAGTTCAAGACAGCTTTTGCACGCATGGAGCGCATTGCAAAGGACCGCATGAACTTAAAGGAAACAGAAACTCTTAAGCCGGGTGACTTGATTTCTATAAAGCCGATTATTTCTTCTATCCGTGAATTCTTTGGTTCAAGCCAGCTTTCGCAGTTCATGGATCAGTGTAATCCGCTTGCAGAACTTACTCACAAACGCCGTCTTAACGCATTAGGACCGGGAGGTCTTTCACGTGACAGGGCAGGTTTTGAAGTCCGCGATGTTCACTATACCCACTATGGACGAATGTGTCCTATTGAAACTCCTGAAGGTCCGAACATCGGTCTTATTGTTTCCCTTGCGATTTTTACCCGCGTAAATGAATACGGCTTCCTTGAAGAGCCTTACCGCAAAGTTGTAAACGGAAAAGCGACAAATGAAGTTGAATATCTTGATCCAATGGATGAAGATAAATATTACATTGGACAGGTTACAGAAGGGATGAAGGCTGACGGCTCGTTCCCTACTGACTTGGTTTCTTGCCGCCACCGTGGAGACTACACAAGCCGTTCTCCAAAAGATATTCAGTATATGGATGTTTCACCGCGTCAGGTAATTTCAGTTTCTGCTTCACTTGTTCCGTTCCTTGAGCATGACGATGCTAACCGCGCGTTGATGGGTTGTAACATGCAGCGTCAGGCTGTTCCGCTTTTGTTCCCGGAGCCTCCTCATGTTGGTACTGGCATGGAGCAGAAAACTGCTTACGATTCTGGAGTTCTTACAAAAGCCCGCCGTGCAGGAACTGTAAAATGGGTTGAAAGCGATCTTATTAAAATCAAGCCGGATGGAGTCAAAGGCGATGTATTTGATGAATATCCGTTGCTTAAATATCAGAAAACAAACAGCGACACTGTAAACCATCAGCGTCCTACAGTTCAAGTTGGCGAGCACGTTGAAGCCGGCGGAGTCATTGCAGATGGTCCTGCTACATTCAATGGCGAACTTGCATTGGGACGCAATATTCTTGTTGGATTTGTTCCGTGGAATGGATACAACTACGAGGATGCTGTTCTTATCAGCCAGCGTGTTGTAAAAGAGGATATGTATACTTCTGTTCATATTCACGAGTTTCAGACTGAAATCCGCGAGACAAAGCTTGGACCAGAGCGCATTACACGTGATATTCCAAACACTTCAGAAAAAATTCTTGATAATCTTGACTCTGAAGGAATTGTACGCATCGGCGCAAAAGTCCGCTCCGGAGACATTCTTGTTGGAAAAGTTACTCCAAAGAGCGAAACCGAAACTACACCGGAATTCAAGCTTTTGAATTCTATTTTCGGTGAAAAGGCAAAAGAAGTACGTGATTCTTCACTTAAGCTTCCTCATGGAGTTCAGGGCGTTGTAATTGACATTCAGCGTCTTAAGAGAAGCGAGGGCGATGAGCTTCAGCCTGGCGTAGATGAGCAGGTAAAAGTTATTATCGCAGACAAACGTAAGCTTGTTGTTGGTGATAAGATGGCTGGACGCCACGGAAACAAAGGTGTTGTTGCCCGCATTCTTCCTGTTGAAGATATGCCATATCTTGAGGATGGAACTCCACTCGATGTTTGCTTGAATCCTCTTGGTGTTCCTTCGCGCATGAATATTGGACAGATTATGGAATCTGAGCTTGGAAGAGCCGGTCTTGTTTTGAATGAATGGTACAATTCGCCTGCATTCCAGACACCTAGCCAGGAGCAGATTGCGGAAAAACTTGTTCAGGCTGGACTTTCACCGGACTGCAAGCAGATTGTGCACGACGGATTTACAGGCGAGCCTTTCCTAAACCCAATTTTCGTTGGTGTTATATACTTTATGAAGCTTCACCATTTGGTTGACGACAAGATGCATGCTCGTTCAACAGGTCCATATTCTCTTGTTACTCAGCAGCCGTTGGGAGGAAAAGCCCAGTTCGGTGGTCAGCGTCTTGGAGAAATGGAAGTTTGGGCGCTTGAGGCTTATGGCGCTGCAAATACATTGCAGGAAATGATGACAATCAAATCTGATGACATGAACGGACGTTCTAAAGTTTACGAGTCGATTGTCAAGGGTGAGCCAACAGCTCCAATCGGAGTACCGGAATCATTCAATGTTTTGGTTCAGGAGCTTCGCGGTCTTGCGTTGGACTTTACTATTTATGATGACAAAGGCAAGCAGATTGCCCTTACTGAACGTGATCAGGAGCTTATTGATAAAGTAGGCGCTGGTTTTGACAAGGAGAACGAAAATGCGTGACATTCAGGATTTCACAAGCCTTAAAATTAAACTTGCTTCCCCGGAAAATATCCGTTCATGGTCTTACGGTGAAGTAAAAAAGCCGGAAACTATAAATTACCGAACTCTTCGTCCGGAGAGGGACGGACTTTTCTGCGAGCGCATCTTTGGTACAACAAAAGAATGGGAATGCTACTGCGGAAAATTCAAGTCAATCCGCTATAAAGGTGTTGTCTGTGACCGCTGTGGAGTTGAAGTTACACACTTTAAAGTCCGCCGTGAGCGCACTGGACATATTGATTTGGCGGCTCCTGTCAGTCATATTTGGTATTATCATTCGGTTCCTAGCCGCATGGGACTTTTGCTTGATTTGCAGGTGGCTGCTCTCCGCTCAATTCTTTACTATGAAAAATACATTGTAATTGAGCCGGGCGACACAGATTTAAAGAAAAATCAGCTTTTGACAGAAGATGAATATCTTGAAGCGCAGGAACGCTATGGCGGCGCATTTACAGCGGGAATGGGAGCAGAGGCAATTAAGACTTTGCTTGAAAACCTTGACCTTGATGCTCTTGCTGCTGAGCTTCGTGCAAAAATGATTGAAAAAGGTCCAAAGAGCGACAAGCGTCTTTTGAAGAGAATTGAAATTGTGGAAAATTTCCGCACTTCAGAAAACAAGGCTTCTTGGATGATTCTGGATGTTATTCCAGTTATTCCGCCGGATTTGCGCCCTATGGTTCAACTTGACGGAGGACGCTTTGCAACTTCCGACTTGAACGATCTTTACCGCCGCGTAATTAACCGCAACAACCGTTTAAAGAAGCTTCAGTCTTTGTCTGCGCCTGATATTATTATTCGCAACGAAAAACGTATGCTTCAGGAAGCAGTTGACTCATTGTTTGATAACTCTAAGCGCAAACAGCGTGTTTTAAAAGGTGCCGCGAACCGCCCGCTTAAATCAATCAGCGATATGCTTAAAGGAAAGCAGGGGCGTTTCCGTCAGAATTTGCTTGGAAAACGCGTTGACTATTCTGGACGTTCTGTAATTGTTGTTGGACCTGAACTTAAGCTTTGGCAGTGCGGTCTTCCTGAAAAAATGGCGTTGGAACTCTTCAAGCCGTTTATAATGAAGAAACTTGTTGACAAGGGTGTTGTCTTCAATATTAAAAAGGCTCGCTCACTTGTAGAAAGCGAATCCACAGAAGTTTTTGCAATCCTTGATGAAGTTGTCCGCGAGCATCCTGTAATGCTTAACCGTGCTCCTACTTTGCACCGCTTGGGAATTCAGGCATTTGAGCCGGTTCTTGTTCCAGGAAAGGCATTGAAGCTTCATCCTTTGGCTTGTAAAGCATTTAACGCCGACTTCGATGGCGACCAGATGGCAATCCACGTGCCTCTTACTCAGGCAGCTCAAATGGAATGCTGGACACTTATGCTTTCTGCACGCAACCTTCTTGACCCGGCAAACGGAAACACAATTGTAGCTCCTTCTCAGGACATGGTTTTGGGAATTTACTACATGACTTCTATAAAGCCGAATGCAAAAGGTACAGGAAAATTCTTCTCTAGCGCGGATGAAGTTCGTCTTGCGGCTTCTAGCGGAGCAATTGAATGGCAGGCAGAAATCAAGGTTCACAAGAATATTCTCAACAAGTGCGTAAACAACGACAAAGAGCCAGACAGCAAGTACATTCTTACATCTGCCGGACGCATGGCTTTCAATGAGTCAATGCCGGACGAAGTTGACTTCTACAACGAGCAGCTTGGCGACAAAAAGCTCAAGAAAATGATTGAAAGTGTTTACCACAATGAGCAGACAAGCGACAAACGCATAAAGGGCCTTATTGAAGAAAAATATCAGTTTGAAACTTTTGATGCGGAAACATTGGACAAAGTTATTGAAGATGCTTCCCTTAGAAAGCAGATTGACAAAATCTACAATAGAGAAACTCCGCTTGAAGAGTACAAACTCAGAAAAATTCTTCCGAGCCTCTATGCAATTGACCGTGGATGGCTTACAATCCAGATGCTTGATGCAATCAAAGCCTGTGGATACAAAAACGCTACATTCTACGGCGCAACTCTTTCAATGGACGATATTCTTGTTCCAGAAGAAAAAGAAGCTATGGTTGCAGAAGCAAACAAGGAAGTTGAAAAAATTGTAGGCCAGTGGAACAGCGGTGCTATTACAGCTGACGAACGCTACAATAAGTCTGTTACAGTTTGGGAAAACACAAACGAAAAGCTTACAAACCTTATGATGGATAACCTTGCAAAGCACAAGGACGGATTTAATACTATCTATATGATGGCTACATCCGGCGCTCGTGGTTCCAAAAAGCAGATTTCCCAGCTGGCGGCAATGCGTGGACTTATGCAGAAGCCTAACGGAGACATCATTGAGCTTCCAATCCGCGCGAACTTTAAGGAAGGACTTTCAGTTATTGAGTTCTTTATTTCAACAAACGGTGCGCGCAAAGGTTTGTCTGATACAGCTTTGAAGACTGCTGATGCTGGTTACATGACACGCCGTCTTGTAGATGTTGCTCAGGATGTTGTTGTAAATGAAGAAGACTGCGGAACAATCAACGGAATTGACTACGCTGCAATCAAGGACGGAGATACTGTTACAGTTCCTTTGGCAAAACGCATTGCGGGACATTATACAATCGAACGGGTAATCGACCCTGTTTCTGGTGAGCTTCTTTGCGATGTAAACCAATATATAGATGAAAGCCTTGCTGAAAAAATCGACAAGGCTGGAGTTGAAAAAGTTAAGCTGCGCACAGTTCTTACTTGCGAAAGCAAACACGGAATTTGTGTGAAATGCTACGGAAAAGACCTTGCCCGCAACAAGATTGTTGAAATCGGTGAAGCAGTTGGAACTATTGCGGCCCAGTCAATTGGTCAGCCTGGTACACAGCTTACACTTCGTACATTCCATACTGGTGGTGCTGCGGAAGGTGGACAGAAAGACAACCACATCGCAATGAAATACGATGTTTACATCAAAAGCCTTGAGGGAACCCATGTTGTTGCAAAAAATGGAAACTGGCTCTTTACACGCCGTGGTTCAATGATTGTTACAAAGCTGTTCAAGTCTTATGCTTTTGATTCTTCTGATGAAGTTCTTGTTGAAGACGGCGCTTATGTCCGCAAGGATAATCCGGTTTTGAAGCACAAAGGACAGGAAATTCTTGCTTCTGACGGTGGCCGCATTATCATAAGAGATAATGTAATTTACCTTACAAGCAATGACCAGAAAGTTGAAATTTCCAACGGTTCGACTGTATATGCAAAATTCACAGAAGCTTCGTGCATTGCAAAGGCTGGCGAGCCTGTGGGTGAATTCGATCCTTATAGCGAGCCGATTATTGCGGAAGTTTCCGGCTACATTCATTATGAAGATATTATTGACGGCGTAACTCTTGAAACAAAAACTGATATTCAGACTGGAGCTGTTGAACGCCGCATTTCAGATCTTCACCTTGATGTAAAGCAGCCTCGTATTATTATTACGGATGAAGACGGAAACGAGCTTGGAAGCTACCATATGCCTGTTGGCGCTATTTTGAGCAACGACATCAAGGACAAGGGAAAGGTCGAAGCTGGAACAACTCTTGCAAAAATGGCAAAAGATGCTGCAAAGGCGAACGATATTACTCTTGGTCTTCCGCGTGTTTCCGAGCTTTTTGAAGCGCGCAAGCCAAAGAATCCTGCTGTAATAGCAAAGATTACTGGAACTGTGAAATTCGATAAGATTGTAAAAGGAAAAAGAACTGTTATCGTTGTTGACGAGTACGGAAAAGAGCACAGCCATCTTATTCCTATGGTTAAGCGTCTTCTTGTCCGCGATGGCGATAAAGTTGAAGCCGGAGAAAAGCTTTGCGATGGAGCAGTAGATGCACATGATGTTCTTTCTGTTCTTGGCGAAGACCGTCTTCAGAACTTCCTTATGGATGAAATTCAGTCTGTTTACCGTGCTCAAGGTGTAGATATTAACGATAAGCATATCGGAACTATTATCCGCCAGATGCTCAAGAAAGTTGAAATCATCAAAGTTGGGGATACAAGATTCATCTACGGTCAGCAGGTTGACAAGTACACATTCCGCGAAGAAAACGACAGAGTTGTTGCAGAAGGTGGACAGCCAGCCGTTGCCTGTCCTATGTTCCAGGGAATTACAAAAGCTGCTCTTGCCGCTGATTCGTTTATTTCGGCTTGTTCATTCCAGGAAACGACTCGTGTTCTTACAAATGCCGCGATTGCAGGTTCTGTAGACAATCTTCACGGTCTTAAGGAAAATATTATTATTGGACACAGAATTCCCGCTGGTACAGGAATCCGCCAGTACAATAATGTAAAGCTTTCAGACAATTCAAACGCCGACTTGGATGCCAAGATGAAGGAAATTCTTGAGCAGCGTATGCTTGAAATGAAGGAAGCTGAAGAAGCTGCTGTTGTTCCAGCAATGGATTCTGCTTCGGACGAGGATTAAAAATTGCCTGTCGCTAGGAAAATTCAACTTTTTCTAGCGGCTTTTGCGAAATTCCCTTGACGAAACAAGTTTGAATTCTGTAAAATTAAATACTTATTTTGTTATTCTGTCCGAGGTGCTGCTCGGCAATAATATAGGAGAATAGGCGATGCCTACAATAAACCAATTAATTCGTAAAGGACGTCAGTCTTCTGCAAAAAGAACTAAGGCCCCCGCACTTCAGTCTTGCCCGCAGAAACGCGGTGTTTGCACACGTGTTATGACAATGACTCCAAAGAAACCGAACTCGGCTCTTCGTAAGATTGCCCGTGTTCGTTTGAGCAATGGAATTGAAGTTACTGCATATATTCCAGGAATTGGACATAATTTGCAGGAACACTCAGTTGTACTTGTTCGCGGTGGACGTGTAAAGGATCTTCCTGGTGTGCGCTACCACATTATCCGCGGTACAAAAGATACTCTTGGCGTTGATGGACGCAAAAGGGCCCGTTCAAAATACGGCGCTAAAAAACCAAAGGCATAATAGGAGGTTAATACTATGGGAAGACATAAGAAATCAGTTAACCGTCCGGTTATGCCAGACGAAAGATACAACAGCGTAGTTATTTCAAAATTTGTAACACGCATGATGCTTGATGGAAAAAAGCAGGTTTGCCAGAAAATCGTTTATGAGGCTTTGGACAAATTGAAGAAAAAGACTGACAAGGATCCTCTTGAAGTGTTCCTTAAGGCTTTGGAAAATGTAAAGCCAATGGTGGAAGTAAAAAGCCGCCGTGTTGGTGGAGCTACATATCAGGTTCCTATTGAGATTCGTGATGCACGCCGCGAAGCTCTTGGAATGAGATGGATGATTAATGCTGCCCGTTCACGTAACGGACACGGAATGGCTGAAACTCTTGCTGCTGAAATCTTTGATGCTTTCAACAACACAGGTTCTGCTTATAAGAAGAAGGAAGATACACACAAGATGGCAGAGGCAAACAAGGCTTTTGCTCATTACCGCTGGTAGTTCTTGCTTTTTCAAAACGGCCGCTTTGGTTTTTTCCAAGGCGGTTTTTTTTTATGTCCTTGTAGAAATGATAAAGCCGGTCGGCAATCTGTCGCAAAGTTTCATGAGGGTTATCGGATTGAGCCCGATAGTGACAGTAAAATACAAAGTTTGATGTTCGCTTAAAATTATATATTTTTTAATTATTTTCCAAATAAAAGTTTTTAGCCTCTTGATTCTTTTTTGAAAAAAGTATATAAATACAGAACATTTATGCCTTTATAAGGCGTATTCTGCATTTTTGCAGACAGAGTGTTTGATAGTCGGACGGACAGTTTAAGCTGTCTGGTGAAAATCGTAAAACTTCCGCATTGCGGCTGTAGAGTTTCACACCCTGAATGTGCAGAAAGTTTCGTTGAGGCTTTCTATTAGATGATTGTGTGTTCAGGCTTCTGACTGGCTGAAATAATTGCTCCCGCAGTTTGTTTCAGCTAAAAAAGGTTCTGAATTCCAAACCAATCGTCAGCCCGGATGATGCTAGGTGGAAAAGGCCAGCTGCTTCGAATAGATGAAACAGAATTTTTGATGTTGTCCATTCACGTATATAATCGTCCTAGTTAAATTGGTCAAGTGTGTATGCGAAAATATTGTCTGCTTTTTAAGAGGCATATTTTCTGGCTTAAAGTGCAACACATAAAATACAACATAATGCCGCAGTAAAACACTGCAAGGCAAGGAGAAAATCATGGCAAAGGAAGAGTTCAACAGAACTAAACCTCACATGAACGTTGGTACTATCGGTCACGTTGACCATGGTAAGACTACACTTTCTGCTGCTATCACTGCTTATTGTGCAAAAAAATACGGTGATAAGCTCTTGAAGTACGATGAAATCGACAATGCGCCGGAGGAAAAGGCTCGTGGTATCACTATCAACAGCCGCCACCTTGAGTATCAGTCTGACAAGCGTCACTATGCACATATTGACTGCCCGGGACATGCTGACTACATCAAGAATATGATTACTGGTGCTGCTCAGATGGATGGAGCTATTCTCGTTGTTTCTGCTCCAGATTCAGTTATGCCACAGACAAAAGAGCACCTTCTTCTTGCTCGTCAGGTTGGCGTACCAAAGATTATCGTATTCCTTAACAAGGTCGACCTTGTTGACGATCCAGATCTTCTTATGCTCGTTGTTGACGAAGTAAAAGAAACTCTCAAAGGCTACGGCTTCTCTGAGGATACACCAATTATCCAGGGATCTGCATTCAAGGCTTTGAACGAATCTGACAATCCAGAAAATACAAAATGCATCGAAGAGCTTCTTACAGCTATGGACACATGGTTTGATGATCCAGTTCGTGATGACCAGAAGCCATTCTTGATGCCAATTGAAGACATCTTCACAATCACAGGACGTGGTACTGTTGTTACTGGACGTATCGAGCGCGGTGTTATCCATATGGGTGATGCTGTTGAAATCGTTGGTATCCGCCCAACTCAGTCTTCTACTGTAACTGGAATCGAAATGTTCAACAAGACTCTTAACGAAGGTATGGCTGGTGACAATGCTGGTATTCTTCTTCGTGGTGTTGAAAAGAAAGATGTTATCCGTGGACAGGTTCTTGCTGCTCCAGGAAGCATCCATCCGCACACAAAGTTCGAGGCTCAGATCTACGTTCTTTCAAAGGAAGAAGGTGGACGCCACAGCCCGTTCTTCACAGGTTACCGCCCACAGTTCTACTTCAGAACAACAGACATTACTGGTACTGTTGAGCTCGAACCAGGAACAGATATGGTAAAACCTGGCGACAACGTTAAGATTATCGGTGAACTTATTCACCCAATCGCTATGGATGAAGGTCTTAAGCTTGCTATCCGTGAAGGTGGACGCACAATCGCTTCTGGACAGGTAACAAAGATTATCGAATAGTTATTGAAGGGCAGAAGGCTTGGCTTTCTGCCCTATTTGGAGAATATCATGGCAAATGGCAAGATTCGTGTAAGACTTCGTGCTTTTGACGTAGCTCTTATCGATCAGAGCGCAAAAGACATCGTGCAGCAGGTTCAGAAGGCAGGAGCAAAGGTTTCAGGACCAATCCCGCTTCCAACAAGAATCAATAAAGTTACAGTTCTCCGTTCACCTTTCGTTAACAAGAAGTCACGTGAACAGTTTGAAATGAGAACCCACAAACGCCTTATTGACATTTTTGAACCAAGCTCAGAAGTAATGGATTCTTTAATGAAACTTGAACTTCCAGCAGGTGTTGATGTAGAAATTAAGCAGTAATCGGAATAAATCCGGTTTCTGTAAAATAAAGGTAACGGTCCCCTTGGATCGGGGATGGCGGCCAAGTTTAGGAGATTCAGATGAAAGGTCTGATAGCAAAAAAAGTAGGAATGACACAGGTTTTCGATGAAAACGGCAATCTGACACCAGTAACCGTGATCCGCGTCGAGCCAAACACTGTTGTTGCTACAAAGACACAGGAAAAGTGCGGCTATGAAGCTGTTGTCCTTGGACTTGAGGATTTGAAGCCTCACAAGATTACAAAGCCATACGCAAAGCAGTTTCCAGAGAACATTACACCAAAACGTCATCTTAAAGAATTCAGAGACTTTGAAGGTGAAGTTAAAGTTGGCGACCAGATTGGTGTAGAATTGTTTGAAAAGGTTCGTTTCATCGACGTAACTGCTACCTCAAAAGGTAAAGGTTTTCAGGGTGTAATGAAGAGATGGGGCTTCCATGGCGGACGTGCTACACACGGTTCAAAATTCCATCGTGAAGCTGGCGGCACTGGATGCTGTACAACTCCGGGACATTGTCTTAAAAATGTTAAGATGCCTGGCCGCATGGGGTTTGATCGCGTTACAGTACAAAACCTCAAGGTTGTGAAAGTTGACCCTGAGCTCAATGTTTTGATGGTTCGTGGTGCAGTTCCTGGTGTAAGAAACTGTACTCTTATCGTTAAGGCTGCGGTTAAGAAATAAGGTCGAGGAATAGTATGGAAAAGAAAGTCTATTCAATCGATGGCAAAGAACTCAGGACTATCAATCTTGATGACAAAATTTTCGGACTTCCAGTTAACGAAGATGTTATTTATTATGCCATCACTAACGAATTAGCAAATAAACGTGTTGGAACAGCATGTACAAAAACACGTGCAGAAGTTCATGGCAGCAATGCTAAGCCTTACAAGCAGAAGGGAACTGGTAATGCACGTCGTGGTGATAAAAAGTCTCCAATTACAGTTGGCGGCGGTACAATTTTTGGACCAAAACCACGTGATTACAGCTATGCAATTCCAAAAAAAGAAAAACGTCTCGCAATGAAGTCTATCTTGAGTCTTCAGGCTCAGGCAGACAGACTTACTGTTGTTGAAGATTTTACTATTGAAAGCGGAAAGACAAAGGACTTGGTAAAAATCCTTAAGAACTTTGTAAAAGATGAGCGCACTGTTATTCTTCTTAAAGATGACGATGCAAAAATCAAGCAGGCTGGAAGAAACCTTCCGAATGTTTATTTCCTCTCTTACAACCGTCTTCGTGCGCATGATCTCTTCTACGGAAGAAAAATCATCATGCTTGAAGGTGCTGCAAAAAATCTTTCCGATTTCTATGCTGAAGACAAGGAGGCAAAATAATGACATTCAATGATGTTCTTATTAAACCTGTTCTTTCTGAAAAAGCAACAGCACTCCGTGAGCAGAATAAATATACTTTTATTGTTGACCCTGCAGCTACAAAGTTTCAGATTAAAGAAGCTGTACGCAAGCTTTTCAATGTAAATGTTGAAGACTGCAAGACTATCAATGTAAAAGGTAAAATTAAGCGTCTTCGCGGAAGACCTGGAAGAACTGCCGGCTACAAAAAGGCAATTGTAAAACTTGCTGCTGGCGAAACAATCAAGGTGTTCGAAGGTGTTTAAGCCTTTGAACTGTAAGTAAGGGGAACCATATGGCTCTTAAGATATACAAGCCTTATTCAAAAGGTACACGCGGCCGTGTTGACTTGGTTCGCGAAGAATTGACAGCCGATAAACCCGAAAAAAGCTTGACTCATGGCCGCAAATCAAAAGCTGGTCGTGGCGCAGGCGGACGTATTTCTGTACGTCATCAGGGCGGCGGTCATAAAAGAAAATACCGTGAAATCGATTTTAGACGCGATAAGCACGGTATTCCTGGAACTGTAAAGACAATTGAGTACGATCCGTTCCGCAGTGCAAACATTGCTTTGATTGCTTATGCTGATGGTGAAAAACGCTACATCATTGCTCCAAAAGGTCTTACAGTTGGACAGAAAATTATGTCTGGTGAAAACGCAGCTCCTACTGTAGCTAATGCTCTTCCACTGGATGTTATTCCAATCGGATTCACTGTACACAATATTGAGCTTACTCTTGGTCGTGGCGGACAGCTTGTTCGTTCGGCTGGAACAGGAGCTCTTGTTGCTGCAAAAGAAGGTGATTACGTAACTATAAAGCTTCCTTCTGGAGAGCTTCGCCGTATTCACAGAAAGTGCTATGCAACAATCGGTATTGTTGGAAACGAAGACCGCATGAACACTAAGCTTGGCAAAGCTGGACGCAACAGATGGCGTGGTATTCGCCCGACTGTACGTGGTATGGCAATGAACCCTGTTGATCATCCGCTTGGTGGTGGTGAAGGCGCTGGAAAAGGACATCAGCCTGTTACTCCTTGGGGACAGCCTTGCCGTGGTTACAAAACACGCAATAAGAGAAAGACATCTAGTCGTTTCATTATTAGTCGCCGCAAGAAGTAGGGTAGGAGTTAATCGTGTCAAGATCAGTTAAGAAAGGACCTTTTATAGAGAAATCTCTTTACAAAAAGGTTTTAGAAATGAACAAAGCATCAGCAGCTGATAAGAAAATGATTAAAACTTATTCCCGCTGCTCGACAATCATCCCTGAGATGGTAGGAAATACTATTTCAGTGCACAACGGTAAGTCATGGATTCCTGTGTATATTACAGAAAACTTGGTAGGTCACAAGCTTGGCGAGTTTGCTGCAACACGCACATTCAAAGGACATGGCGGTTCAGACAAATCAGCTGGTAAATAATAGGAGTGGATATTATGGCTGAAAAGAAAGGTTATGTAGCCACAACTAAATTTCTCATTGCATCTCCTACAAAGGTTCGTCCTGTAGCTAATGTTGTAAAGACAAAGTCTTGCTCTGAAGCTATGGCTATTCTTGATGTAATGCCGCAGAAAGGCGCTCGTCTTATCAGCGGAACATTAAAATCTGCAGTAGCGAATGCTCTCAATAAGAATAAGCAACTTGATGAAGATATGCTCTACATTAAGGAAATTCGTATTGACGAAGGTCCAAGACTTAAAAGAGTATGGTTCCGTGGACGCGGACGTGCTGATCAGCTCTTGAAGCGGATGTGTCATATCACTGTTGTAGTTGACGAAAAGGCGGGAAAATAAAGTGGGTCAGAAAGTTAATCCTATCGGTTTACGCCTTGGTGTAAACAAAACTTGGCAGTCTCGTTGGTATGCAGATTCACGTGAATATGCAGACTTGTTCTTGGAAGATATGAAAATCCGCAAGCTTGTTGGATCTCTTCCTGAATGCAAGAACGCAGATATTGCTGAAATTGAAATTGTTCGTCATCCGCAGCGTGTTACTATTGTAATTCACACAGCACGCCCGGGTGTTATTATTGGTGTTAAAGGCGCTACTATTGAAAAAATCAGCGCAGATATTCAGAAGCAACTGACAAAGAAAGTTCAGATTAAGATTAAGGAAATCAAACGTCCTGAAATCAATGCTTCTCTTATTGCGCAGAATGTAGGTCGTCAGCTTGCTGGCCGCGGTTCTTTCCGCAAGGCTCTCAAGCAGTCTGCTTCAAATGCTATGAAGGGCGGAGCTCAGGGTATAAAAATCCGTATTTCTGGTCGTCTTGGCGGAGCTGACATGACACGTTCAGAAGAGCTTAAGGAAGGACGCGTTCCTCTTCATACTCTTCGTGCTGACATCGATTATGGTACTTATGAAGCTCTTACTACTTATGGTAAGATCGGCATTAAAGTATGGGTCTACAACGGAATGAATTACGGACGTGAGCAGAATGAGGATGCAGGTGATATTGTAAGAAAGCCTCGCCGCGACCGCTCTAATGGCGACCGTAAGTCTGCTCGTTCCCCAAAAGCTGAGGGAGGAAAAGTAGAAAATGCTTAGTCCTAAAAGAGTTGCGCACCGCAAAGTTCAGCGTGGCCGTCCAACAGGCAATGCTACACGTACTAACTATGTTGATTTTGGTGATATAGCACTTGTTGCAATGGAACCGGTTTGGTTGAATGCAAAACATATTGAAGCTGCCCGTGTTGCTATTAACCGTTGCATTAACCGTCAGGGTAATCTTTGGACACGCGTTTTCCCAGACAAGCCAGTTTCAAAGAAGCCGGCTGACACTCGTATGGGAAAAGGTAAGGGCGCGCCTGAATTCTGGGCCGCTGTTATTAAACCTGGTATGATTTTATTTGAAGTTGGCGGAGTAGACAAAAAGCTCGCTGAAAAAGCAATGCATCTTGCTGCAAGCAAACTTCCAATTAAAACAAAAGTGGCATTCCGCCCAACAGTCGAGTAAGGAGTAAGAAATGGCTGATTCAAAGAAAAAAAAGGATAAAGATCTTTCTTATGATGAACTCGTTGCAAAGCGCAATGAACTTAAAAAACAGTACATGGACTTTCGCTTTCAGAGCGTAATTGGCCATGTAGATAATCCAATGCAGAAGCGTACAATGCGCCATGAAATTGCCCGCCTTAATACGCTTATTCATCAGCAGGATCTGGCAAAGTTCAGAGCGGCTGCTGCTGAAGCTATTGCTGCAAAAAACTAGGAGCTGACCCGTGGAAGAACAGAATGTGCAGAAAAAAGGTGCAAAACGTTCATTCGTAGGTATCGTCACTAGCGACAAGATGGACAAGACTATCGTTGTTTCTATTGATAAGAAAAAGATGGACCGCCTTTACAAGAAATATGTTACACGGACCAAGAAATGCAAGGCCCACGATGAAAAGAATGAAGCTCATATTGGAGACACAGTTCGCATCGTAGAATGCAGTCCGATCAGCAAAGAAAAATGCTGGCGTCTCGATACAATAATCGAGAGAGCCAAATAAGGCAGGAGTAAGATTATGCTTCAGATGCAATCAAAAATGGTTGTTGCCGATAACTCCGGAGCTAAATTGGTTCAGTGCATTAAGGTTTTAGGTGGCACACACCGCCGCTATGCAGGTATTGGTGACATTGTTGTGGTAGCTGTAAAGGAAGCGATTCCTACATCTACAATTAAAGAAGGTTCAGTACAGAAGGCTGTAATTGTCCGTGTGGCAAAAGAATACCGCCGTCCAGATGGAACATACATCCGCTTTGATGACAACGCTTGTGTTCTTATCGATGCAGATAAAAATCCAAAGGGAAAACGTATTTTTGGACCTGTAGCTCGTGAGCTTCGTGATATGGATTTTATGAAGATCGTATCCCTTGCTCCGGAAGTTCTCTAAGGAGCTTGGACAGTATGCAGCATAAATACAAGATCCATAAGAATGATAACGTTGAAATCATTGCTGGAAAAGACAAAGGCAAGCGCGGAACAATTGTCCGTGTATTTGAAAAAAATAACAAGGGACGTGTTATTGTAAGCGGTTGCAATATTGTAAAGAAAGCAATAAAGAGGAAGTCCCAGCAGGATGCAGGCGGAATCGCTGAAATAGAAGCACCTCTGGACATATCAAATGTAGCGCTCGTATGTAAAAAATGCGGACGCCCTGTCAGAGCAGGATATAAACTTGATGGCGACAAGAAAACTCGTGTTTGCCGCAAGTGTGGAGAAGCACTGTAATGGAAAATTACGTACCACGGCTTAAGAAAGTCTATAAGGAAAAAATCGCTCCAGAGCTCTTCAAGGAGCTTGGATACACATCCGTAATGCAGATTCCGGCAGTAAAAAAAGTTGTCGTAAGCATGGGTGTTGGCGAAGCTCTCACGAATAAGAAACTTCTTGATGCTGCAGTTACAGATCTCACTCAGATTACCGGCCAGAAAGCTGTTAAAACAAGAGCTAAGAAAAGTATTGCAAACTTCAAACTTCGTGAAGGCAATGAAGTAGGAGCAATGGTAACTCTTCGTGGAAACATCATGTATGAATTCCTCGATCGTCTTATCAATGTTGCTCTTCCTCGTGTAAAGGATTTCCGCGGAATCAAAGCTACTGGTTTTGATGGACATGGAAATTTCTCTCTTGGTATTACAGAACAGATTATCTTCCCGGAAATTGATTTCGATAAAATCGTTAAGATTGCCGGTATGAACATCAGCATTGTTACAAGCGCACGCACAGACAATGAGGCCCGCGCACTGTTGACCAAGTTTGGAATGCCGTTTAGAAAATAAGGAAGAAGTTCATGGCTAAGAAATCAATGATTATCAAGGCAAACCGCACACCGAAATATGCTACTCGTAGATATAATCGGTGCCAAATTTGCGGTCGTCCACATGGATATTTGCGTAAGTTCAAGATTTGTCGTATCTGCTTCCGCAAATTAGCAAGTGAAGGCCTTTTACCGGGCGTCACAAAATCATCTTGGTAGTGACAGGAGATTATAGAAATGGCAGCTTCAGACCCAATAGCAGATATGCTTGCAAAAGTCCAGAACGCGGCAAGAGCCGGTCATGAAAAAGTAGATGTTCCTACTTCTAAGATGAAACTGGAAATTGTAAAGATCCTTAAAACAGAAGGATATATTAAGAATTTCAAGAAAGTTCAGGATGACAACGGACACACTGTTATCCGTATCTTCTTGAAATATGACGACTTCAACAAGTCAGTTATTCACGGCATGAGGAAAATTTCTACACCAGGCCGCCGTGCTTATTCTGGCTACAGAGAATTGCCTAGCGTTTACAACGGATACGGCACTTTAATCGTTTCAACATCAAGCGGTGTTACAACTGGCAAAAAGGCTTCTGAAAAGATGGTCGGCGGCGAGTTGATCTGCAAAGTATGGTAATAGGAGGAAGAAATGGCATCTAAGATTGGAAAACTTCCTGTTGCTATTCCAGCAGGCGTTACTGTTACTGTTGCTCCTAACTTGGTTACTGTAAAAGGACCAAAAGGCGAGCTTAAGCAGGATATTAACGGTCTTGTAAATGTTGAAGTGAAAGACGCCGAGGTCATTGTTACTCCTGTAAATGAGACAAAGCCTGCAAGTGCATGCCACGGTTTGTACCGCAATCTCATTCACAACATGATTGTGGGAGTAACACAGGGCTTTTCTAAGACACTTATAATTACAGGTGTTGGTTATCGTGCTGAAGTTCAGGGAAAAACAATTGTAATGAACCTTGGATATTCTTCTGAGTTCGTTGCTGTTATTCCTGAAGGACTTACTGTAACTGCTGACAAAGACGGAAAACTTACAATTTCTGGAATTGATAAGCAGCAGGTTGGTGAATTCAGCGCACAGATTCGCAAATTGCGCAAGCCTGAGCCTTACAAAGGAAAAGGTATACGCTATGACAACGAAGTTATCAGACGTAAAGTCGGTAAGACCGGCGTAAAATAAGGTGAATTGATATGTTCAAGAAACTTAGTGATAAAAACAGAAAGCGCCTGCATAGAAAGATTCACATTCGTAAGTCTGTTTACGGAACTGCAGAACGCCCTCGCTTGACAGTGTATAAAAGCGGCCGTAACCTTTATGCACAGGTAATTAATGATGATGAAGGCAGAACTCTTGCCGCCATCTCAACTCTTGAAAAGGATTTTATTACGCTCAAGGCAAATGTCGAAAGCGCAACAAAACTTGGAGAAGCTTTGGGTTCACGCCTCAAGGAAAAGAACATTACAAAAGTAGTGTTTGACCGTAACGGTTATCTTTACCATGGTGTTGTAAAAGCCCTTGCTGACGCTACCCGCTCTGCCGGGATTGTATTCTAGGAGAGGCTATGGAACACCAGAAAAACTATGAAAAAAAGCCTGCTGACGAATTTGTAGAAAAACTTGTAAAGCTTAACCGCACTGCAAAAACTGTAAAAGGCGGACGCAGAATGTCTTTCTCGGCATTGACTGTAGTTGGCGACAAGAAAGGACGCATCGGCTTTGGATTCGGAAAGGCTAACGATGTTACCGAAGCTATCAGAAAGAGCCTTGAAAAAGCAAGAGCAAACCTTATTACTCTTCCGCTCAAGAATGGAACAATTCCACATGAAATGATTGGAAAGTACAAGAGTTCTGCTGTGTTGCTTAAGCCTGCTTGCCCGGGTACTGGTATTATTGCCGGTGGTCCTGTCCGTGCAGTTTTGGATGCGGCTGGAGTAACTGACGTTATTTCAAAATCTCAGGGTTCCCGCACATCTGTAAATGTTGTTCGTGCTACATTTGATGCAGTTGCAAATCTTATGGATGCACGTGCTGTAGCACAGAGCCGCGGAAAGACTCTCAAGGAAATGTGGGGCTGATTATGGCAAAGATACGTATTACCCTTGTTAGAAGTGTTATTGGACAGAAGCCTGCAAAAAGAGCGACTGTTCGTAGCCTTGGTCTTAAAAAAATCAATTCCAGTGTGGAACATGAAGACACTGCTTCTATAAGAGGCATGGCTGCTGCTGTTTCTCACTTGGTAAAAGTAGAGGAAATTAACTAATGGCTGACTTTACTTTAAGAGCACCAGAGGGTGCAAATAAAAAACCTAAGCGTGTAGGCCGCGGATCTTCTTCTGGTCTTGGAACAACAGCTGGAAAAGGAAACAAAGGTCAGCAGTCACGCTCAGGAAAAGGAACACCATATGTTGGATTCGAAGGCGGACAGATGCCTTTGTATCGACGTATTGCTCAGCGCGGATTTTCAAATTCACCTTTCAAAAAGGAATTTGCAATCATCAATTTGGTTGATCTTGAAGCAAAATATGCTGATGGTGAAACCGTGAACCGCACATCTTTGAAGGAAAAAGGTTTGGTTGGAAAAATCGTTGACGGTATTAAAGTTCTCGGAAACGGTGAAATTTCCAAAAAACTCACTGTGGAAGTTGAAAAAATTTCTGCAAGTGCCAAAGAAAAGATTGAAAAAGCTGGCGGATCAGTAAAGGTGATTGCTGAAAAGTCTGCAAAAGCAAAATAAACGTGGAGTGACTAAATGGCAAACAATCCAGTTGTAAATATGTTCAAAGTAAAGGAATTGCGTTCAAAGCTTCTTTTTACATTGCTCATTCTTGCTGTTTTCCGCTTGGGAAGTGTTCTTACTATTCCAGGCATCAATGCCACATTGCTTTTGCAGTATTTTGACAATCTTGCTAGTGGCGCAGAAAGTGCGTTTGCCAGTTACATGGACTTTTTTGCGGGCGGTGCATTTGAAAGATTTTCAGTGTTCATGCTTGGTGTAATGCCATACATTTCTACACAGATTATCATGCAGCTCGCACTTGTTATTTTCCCATCGCTCAAGAGAATTGCGCAGGAAGAAGGTGGTCAGCAGAAAGTGCAGGGTTGGACTCGTGTTGGAACAATTATCGTTTGTCTGATTCAGTCTATGGCCATTACAGTTTATGCTGATTCCATCAACCAGCAGATTCCTGGGGCGATTATTTTTGATAACAAGGTCTATTTTAATCTTCTTGCTATTCTTACTGTAACCACAGGTTCTATGATTACAGTTTGGATGGGCAATCAGATTACTGCGCGTGGTATAGGCAATGGTATTTCAATGATTATCTTTGCTGGTATCGTCGCACGTCTTCCAAGTGCTGTTTATGAATTGATTAGAGGTGTGCGCAATGAAGACATAAATGTTGTTTTCGTTGTTGTTGCAGTGTTCCTGTTTCTTGCTATTATCGGACTTGTTGTTTTTGAGCAGTCTGGTGAGCGCAAAATTCCTGTTCATTATGCAAAACGTGTTGTTGGACGCAAAATGTATGGTGGACAGAGCACTTACATTCCTTTTAAAATCAATCCGTCGGGAGTCATTCCAATCATTTTTGCTTCTGCATTCTTGACTTTCCCTCTTCAGATTGCAAACAGCCTTTCTACAAAAGCTACATGGCTTATGAAGGTTGCGGCAGTTTTGAATCCACTTGGTTTTTGGTATAATTTCATCGAAGTGTTGTTGATTGTATTCTTTGCATACTTCTACACTCAGGTAACCCTGAACCCCACTGAAATCGCTAAGAATATCCGTGAAAACGGCGGTTCCATTCCTGGAATCAGAACTGACAAGACTGAGGAATATCTTCAGAAGGTTTTGAACCGTCTGATTCTTCCTGGTTCACTGTATCTTGCTGCAATTGCTTTGCTTCCTACACTGATTCAAATTTTATTTAAGTTCCCTGCATCAATTTCTATGTTGATGGGCGGTACTTCGTTGCTGATTTTGGTCGGTGTTGATATTGATACTATGGCTCAGGTTGAGGCTCTTCTTAAAATGCATCACCATGACGGACTTACAAAGAAGGGATTAAAATCGCGCAATTTGTAAAATTTCGTGATTAGGACTAGATTAAGTTAGGAAAATTATGTTATATTATTGCACTACTGTTTTTTACGGTAGTGCATCGGATTGTAATCCATGGTGTAAAAATTTCACTTCGGATTGCCATGATTCGATGTATATATGTTTTCCAAGGGGACTTTTATGAAAGTACGAACCAGCGTAAAGCCCATCTGCGACAAATGCAAGGTAATCAAGAGAAACGGAATTATCCGCATCATCTGTGAAAATCCAAAGCATAAACAGAGACAGGGCTGAGGAGTAACTGATGGCACGTATTGCGGGTGTTGATCTCCCAAACAAACATGTCAATATCGCATTGACATACGTATATGGTATTGGCCGTTCATCAGCTAATAAGATTTGCGAAGCGACAAATGTAGATCCTCATGCACATTTGAATGATCTTTCAGAGGATGATCTTACAAAGCTCCGTAAATATATTGATGAGAATTTTAAGACTGAAGGACGTCTTCGCTCTGAAATCGGTCTTAACATTAAACGTCTTATGGATATTGGAAGCTATCGTGGACTTCGTCACCGTAAGGGTCTTCCTTGCCGCGGTCAGCGCACACGCACCAATTCTCGTACGCGCAAAGGTAAGAAGAAGACCGTTGCTAACAAGAAGAAGGCTTAAGCGAGGTAACAGATGGCAACAACTGTAAAAAAGAGAAAAGAGAAAAAAAGCGTTTTTGAAGGTAATATCTATATTCAGGCTACTTTCAACAACACTATTGTTACAATCACAGACTTAAGAGGAAACGCAATCGCTTGGGCTTCTTCTGGCGGTCTGGGATTCAGAGGAGCAAAAAAATCTACTCCATTTGCAGCACAGTCTGTAGCAGAAACTGCTGTTCAACGTGCGGCAAGCTATGGTTTGCGTGAAGTTCATGTATTTGTAAAAGGACCTGGAATGGGTCGCGAAAACGCAATACGTGTTCTTGGTACATTGGGACTCAAAGTAAAGTCAATTTCTGATATTACTCCGATTCCTCATAACGGATGCCGTCCGCGCAAGACACGCCGCATGTAATGACGATAACCGGTTCTTTTGTGTGCCGGTTAATGATAATGCAAGCCCGGGATTCTGTTTATTCAGTTTTTCGGGGTAAATAAGGAGTTCAGATTGGCTCGCAAAAATCTGCTTAAGGGTTTTAAGAAACCAAAGGGAATTATATTTGAACATCTGGAGAACAATCCGAATTACGGAAAGTTCACTGCGTATCCATTTGAGCCGGGATTTGGTACAACAGTTGGAAACACACTCCGCCGTGTACTTCTTTCTTCAATTCAGGGATATGCGATTTCTTCAGTGCGTATTACTTCTTATGATGCAGATGGTGTTCCTCATGTAATTTCCAGCGAGTTCGAGACAATTCCAAATATTTCAGAAGATACTTTGGAAGTTTTGAACAGTTTGAAACAGATTCGTTTGCGCCTGCCGCGGGACGTTGAGCAGGAAACTTTCTTCTATGAATTCAAAGGACCTGGCACTGTAAAAAGTGACGACTTGGCAAAAGAAGGCCAGCTTGAAATTATGTCTAAAGACCTTGAAATCTTTACCATGATGGAAGGCGCGCATCTTGAGATCGAGTTTCAGGTTGACCTTGGAAGAGGTTATGTTCCTGCTGAAGTAAATGAGCATTACATTGAGATTGTTGGTACAATTGCAATGGACTGTATCTTTACGCCTGTGCCAAAGGTTAAGTATTCAATTGAACCTTGCCGTGTAGGACAGCGAAATGACTATGATAAACTGATTCTTGAGATTTGGACTGATGGTTCAATTACTCCAGAAGACGCACTTGCTGAGGCTGCAAAAATTGCTAAAGATTATTTTGCTATTTTTGTAAACTTTAATGAAAGCGAATATTCTGGTAGTGATGAGCTTGATGAAGGGGACGAAAAGATTCGCCAGCTTCTTAATACTTCGGTAGAAGAGCTTGAGCTTTCTGTTCGCAGTTCAAACTGTCTTAAGAATGCAAACATTAGAACAATTGGTGAGTTGACCAAGAAGACTGAAGACGATATTACAAAAACTCGCAACTTCGGAAAAAAGAGCCTTGAAGAAATCAAAGCAAAACTTGAAGAGCATGGCTTGACTCTTGGAATGACTGATTATAGCCACCTTAAAGATGTTGACTTAGGTAAACATAAGGACGAAAACGAATGAACCACAGAAATGGATTTAATCCGCTTTCACGTACAACAGCCCATCGCCGCGCAATGACTCGCAACATGGTAACTTCGCTTTTTAGATATGAGCGCATTACTACAACAGAAGCAAAGGCTAAAGAAGTACGCAAAGCCGCAGAAAAATTAATTACACGTGCAAAAGTTGATTCTGTTCACAACAGAAGAACTGTTGCCAAATTTATTGCTGATGAGAAGATTCTGAATAAGCTTTTTACAGAAATCGGACCTCGCATGAAGGAACGCAACGGCGGTTACACACGCATCCTTAAACTTGGATTCCGTCAGGGTGATGCGGCCGACACTGTAATTTTTGAATTGGTTGACTACAAGCTGCCAGATTCTTCAGCTGAAGAAGAAAAAGCTGCTAAAAAGTCTGCAAAAAAAGCTGAAAAAGCTGACGCATAAGGAGTAAGCAATGTCTAAAGCTCATCGTGGAACTGGAATCCGTAAAGATCCTAATCATGGTCGCGGAGTTTGCCCTGTTTGTGGAAAACAGCAGATTAAGACTTTGTATGATCAGGAAATAGACGGAAAAAAAGTTAAGATTTGCAAGTTCTGTAAGGCTGCTCTTAAAAACAAAGCTCAGGCAGAAGCAAAACTTGCTAAAAAGGCTGCTGCAGAAGCCGCTCCTGCCGCTGAAACAGAAGCACCAGCTGAAGCATAATTTTATTTGCATTCAGTTTCAAAGCCGTCCTTTTTTAAGGGCGGCTGTATTTTTTTAAATATATTTAAAATTCTTGTTTACTAAATTTCAACAATTGTATAAAATTGCTTCATAAATGATAGGTGCGGAAACTTGCATTTTAATTTGCAAAAATTCCGCAGGAGGATTTATGAATAAATTTTCAAAAGCATTAGTTTTGGGAGCAATGGCTTTTTCTGCCGTTGCATTTGCAGCTCCAAAAGGGAAAACTGTTAAAATAGGCGGAGTTGCACCACTTTCTGGTGCGGTAGCAGTTTACGGAGTTGAATGTAAAAACGGAATTGATCTTGCCGTTTCTGAAATCAATGCGGCTGGGGGAATTAACGGCCAGCAGGTTCAGTTTATCTGCGAAGATGATGAAGGCGACGCTGCAAAATCAGTAAATGCGTATAAAAAACTTGTTACAAGAGACAGAGTTCGCGTTATAATCGGTTCTCTTACTTCCGGATGCACAATTGCCATTACAAAACAAGCGCAGGCTCAGAAAGTGCTTCAGATTGCTCCTGCTGCGACAGCTCCTGCAATAACTGACGCTGGAAACTACATTTTCCGCACTTGTTTTATTGATCCGTTCCAGGGAAAAGTCGGCGGAAAATTTGCATTTTCAAATCTTAACACAAAAAATGCGGCAGTTCTTTATGACATCGGAAATGACTATTCTGTAGGTCTTATGGAAAACTTTGTTGCTGAATATACTTCTTTGGGCGGAAAAGTTGTTGCAAAGGAATCTTACAACACTGGCGACAAGGATTTTAATGCTCAGCTTACAAAGATAAAATCAGCAAAGCCGGATGTAGTTTATCTTCCTGATTATTACGGAACGGTTGCGCTTATTGCAAAGCAGCTTCGTGCACAGGGAATCAATACTCCAATCGTAGGCGCAGACGGATGGGACGGACTTACAGGCAATGCTGGAGATGAAGTTCTTAATGGATATTATTCAAATCACTATGCTGAAGATTCCGATAGTCCAGCTGTTCAAAAATTTGTAAATTCATTCAAGGCAAAATATGGAAAGTCTCCGAACTCTTTTGCAACTCTTGGATACGACAGCGTTTATATGCTCAAGGATGCAATGGAAAAATCTGGAACAACTACAGATGTTGCAAAAATCCGCGATGCATTTGAAAAAACTGACGGAAACTATGTAACAGGACACATCGTATTTGACGAAAAACGCAATCCTGTAAAGTCAGCTGTAATGATTAAGCTTGTAAAGGAAAACGGAAAACTTTCTACAGCTTATGCGGCTACAGTTGATATTAGCAAATAGCGGATAATTCAGTTTTTAATATTCCGACACAATGGGGTGTTCTTCGTAATTGAGGAACGCCCCTTTTTATTTTTATGAATTTATAGTAAAATCAGTAGGATTTTTTTCTTGGAGGATACGTTGGATACTTTTTTTAAGCAACTTGTCAACGGGCTTTCTTTAGGTAGCATATATGCCTTGATTGCTCTTGGGTATACAATGGTATATGGAATAGTAAAGCTTATCAACTTTGCTCATGGCGATGTTATGATGATTGGAGCTTATACAGGATACTTTGTGCTAACTGCGACAGGTCCGACTCCGCTTGGACTTGTTCTTGCATTTTTGGGCGCGATGGTTGTATGCGCGGTTTTAAGTATTGCTATTGAGCGTTGTGCCTACAGACCTTTGAGAGCTGCTCCACGTTTAAATTCTCTTATTACGGCGATTGCGGTTGAGCTGATTCTTCAGAATGCTATGCGCGTGCTTCCTTTTGTGGGACCGAATCCGCGCCAGTTTCCTACAATGGAAACAAAATTTTTTACATTTGGTTCAGTACAGATAAGCAATATTCAGCTGATTGTAATTATTTCTTCAGCAGTTTTAATGGTTATTTTGAATTATATAATCAATTATACAAAAACCGGACGTGCTATGCGCGCTGTAAGCTACGATCTTGGAGCCGCAAGCCTCATGGGTGTAAATGTAAACAGAACGATTGCAATTACATTTGTAATAGGTTCAGTTCTTGCTGGAGCTGGCGGAGTTTTGTATGCGACTGCTTATCCGCAAGTTGATCCGTTCATGGGGTATATTCCTGGTCTTAAGGCGTTTGTCGCGGCGGTTTTAGGCGGAATCGGCTCTATTCCTGGCGCTATGGTTGGCGGCGTTATTCTTGGTATTGCGGAAACTATGACCAAGGCTTATATTTCTTCACAGTATGCCGACGCCATTTCTTACTGCATTTTGATTGTAATTCTTCTTGTTAAGCCGGCAGGTTTGCTTGGCAAAAAAGAAGTTGTAAAAGTTTAGGAGCGGCAGAATGAAAGACAAATTTATTAGAAATACAATAGTTCTTTTTGTTATCGCTTTTGTCTGCATTGCAGTTCCTGCGGTTCTTATGGATTTGCCGCTTGGAATGCCTTTGATAGATGCCTACACTGCTCAGATTATAACTCTTGCTGGTGTAAACGCAATCATGGCAATCAGCGTAAATGTTATCTGCGGAATCACTGGTCAGCTTTCTTTGGGGCAGGCAGGATTTCAGGCGCTCGGAGCATATTCAGTTATTATTCTTACAGAAACTGGAATTCCATTGCCTGTCAGCATTTTGCTTGGCGGACTTATTGCGGCATTCTTGGGATTTTTGATTGGATTTCCTACGCTTAAGCTTGAAGGCGACTACCTTGCGATTGTAACGCTTGCATTTGGTGAAATTATCAGAGTTTGCCTTATAAATTTAAAATCGATAACTGGCGGTCCGAATGGAAAACAATTCAGCACGATTTTTACAACTTCACTTGACCACAGCGCGGCAATTTCTTATCTTGCGGTAATTGGCTCGCTTGTTGTGATTGTTGTTCTTCTTCAGAATTTTTTGCGTTCAACTTACGGAAGGGCAATTCTTGCTGTCCGCGAAGATGAAGTTGCGGCGAACAGCAATGGAATCGGAGTTTTCCGCTATAAAATGACGGGCTTTGTAATCGCTTCGTTTATCGCAGGAATTGGCGGTGCGCTTTATGCTCCGTTTATTGGATTCATAAAACCTGATTTGGCTTCATTTAACAATTCAATTAATGATTTGATTTTTGTTGTTTTGGGCGGAATGGGAAGCATAACCGGCGGAATTCTTGCGGCATTTGTTCTTACAATTCTTCAGGAAGCGCTTAGATTCTTGCGCGATTACCGTTTGCTGATTTATCCAGTTGTTTTGATTTTTGTAATGCTTTTCCGTCCGCAGGGACTTCTTGGAACAAAAGAATTGAGCTTTATAAAAATATACGATGGAATTCCTGGATTTTTTGCCAGATTGTTTAAAAAGCAAGGAGGAAGAAAATGAGCGAAAAAAAAGAGCTTCTTCTTCGTGCAAAGGACATTTCAATTGTTTTTGGCGGTTTGCGCGCGGTAAGTGATTTTGACCTTGAGCTTTATCAGGGCGAATTGATTGGACTTATTGGTCCGAACGGAGCCGGAAAAACAACAGTTTTCAATATGCTTTCTGGAATTTACAAGCCGACTTCAGGAACAATTACTTTTGTTGGGCGCGACGAAAATCTTCAGGTTGTAAGTGGAAAATCGCCTGCCCAGTTGAACAGAATTGGAATTGCCCGTACTTTTCAGAACATCAGGCTTTTTGGACATTTGACTGCCGCGGAAAATATAAAAATTGCACTTCATCAGACTAGAACCGTTACTCCGATTGATGTTTTGCTCAGGACTAAAAAATTCCGCGACGATGAAAAAATCATGCAGGAAAAAACAGAGCTTTTGCTTTCTATTTTTCATCTTGATTCCAAAAAAAATGAACTTGCGCACAACTTGCCTTATGGTGAGCAGCGTAAGCTTGAAATTTGCCGCGCGCTTGCTTCCAGTCCAAAGCTGCTTTTGCTTGATGAGCCGGCGGCTGGAATGAATGGTCAGGAAACAGAAGAGCTTATGGAGCTTATTTCGTTTATCCGCAAAAAATTTAATCTTACAGTTCTTTTGATTGAACACGATATGAAGCTTGTCATGGGAATTTGCGAGCGGCTCATGGTTTTAAACTACGGACGTGTAATTGCTTCGGGGCTTCCTGCGGAAATTCAGTCAAATGAAGAAGTTATAAAAGCGTACCTTGGTTCTGGCTATGAGGACGTTGGAGGAAAAAATGAGCATGCTTGAAGTTGAAAATCTTGTTGTTTCTTATGGAGCAATCAAGGCGCTGAAAGGAATTTCTTTCAATGTTGAAAAAGGCGAAGTCATTACGCTCATTGGCTCAAACGGGGCTGGAAAAACCACAACGCTTCATTCAATCAGCAACCTTGTAAAAAAGGCAAGCGGAACAATAAAATTTGAAGGAAAAGACATAACAAATATGAGCGCAGATAAAATTGTTCAGCTTGGGCTTATTCAAGTTCCGGAAGGCCGCAGGGTTTTTGCAAATATGAGCGTAAAAGAAAACCTTGAAATGGGTGCTTATTCACGCAAAGACAAAGATGCTATTAAAACTGACATGGAATGGTGCTTTGAACTTTTTCCGCGCTTAAAAGAAAGAATAGGACAAATTTCTGGAACACTTTCCGGAGGTGAACAGCAGATGCTTGCAATGGCCCGCGCGCTTATGTCAAAGCCGTCGCTTCTTTTGCTTGATGAGCCGAGCATGGGACTTGCTCCAATTCTTGTAGATGAAATTTTCAACATAATTGAAAAAATCAGCTCAGCAGGAACGACAATTCTTTTGGTTGAGCAGAACGCATACAAAGCGTTGTCAATTGCTAACCGCGCATATATACTTGAAACAGGTGTGATTTCAAAAAGCGGAAACGCTCAAGACTTGATAAAAGACAGTGCAGTAAAATCTGCATATTTAGGAGGCTGATTATGTTAGTAAAAGATGTTATGACTGAAAATCCTATAACAATTGGACCAGAGGCTTCTGTTCTTGAAGCGAAAGAAATAATGAGCAGAAACAAAATAAAAAAGCTTCCTGTTGTTGACAGAAGCGGCGCGCTCGTTGGAATTATTACAAACACTGATTTAGCAAAAGCTTCTCCTAGCGCGGCAACAAGCCTTGATATGTTTGAGCTTGGATATTTGCTAAGCAAGCTTTCAGTTGAAAAAACAATGGTAAAATCCGTAAAGACAACAACAGCAAACCAGACAGTTGAAGAAGCTGCCCGCCTCATGAATGACTACGGAATCAGCTGTCTTCCAGTTGTAAAAGAAAATCTGCTTGTTGGTGTTGTAACTGAATCAGATTTGTTTGCGACATTTATTGATATGTTCAATACAAGAACTCCTGGTGTGCGCGCAGTTGCAGTTGTTAATGAAATTCCCGGTGAGCTTGCAAAACTTGCCGTGGCTATTGCAGAAAAAAACGGAAACATTGTTTCGCTTGTAACTTCTGATGCCAGCGATTCCAAGCACAGAACTGTTACTGTAAAAGTTTCAAATATTTCCGAAGCAGAATTAAAATCTTTGCTTGAATCCAATAATGCTGAAATAAAAGACATAAGATTAGTTTAAAAATTTGCTGTTGACAGGAAGTGTTCCGCAGGTTTTCCAAAGCCTTTAGGTACACTTCCTTTTAATGTACGTATTGACCTTGTTATTATTTTTTGGTAAAATTCAAAAATATTTAAGGGGGTGTAGCTCACCTGGCTAGAGCGCTTGCATGGCATGCAAGAGGTAACCGGTTCAAGTCCGGTCATCTCCAAATTTGAGTGGAAGTCGGTTTGATAAGTTCAGACCGGCTTTTTTTTATTTAAGGTTTATCCAAGCCGTAAAAACGGGTGACTCAAGGTCTTGAGCGTAAGCGTGTCTTGATCAGACGTATTTTAAAATTGCAAAGTCGGATGCTCATAAAAGGAGTAAAAAATTTATGTTGAAAGTTATAAAGCCAGAGGCGATTTTAGATAATCCGTTCAAGTTGATTGGAAAAGACCAGATGCTAATTACAGCTTGTACAAAAAAAATTTCAGATGACGGAAATATTATTACAGGTCGTCCGAATACAATGACAGCGAACTGGGGCGGACTTGGTGTTCTTTGGAACAAAAATGTGGCGACAGTTTATATTCGTCCTTCAAGATATACAAAGGAAATTATAGATGAAACGGATACTTTTTCGTTGAGTTTTCTTCCTGAAAGATATAAGACTGCTCTTGACTACTGCGGTTGCCATTCAGGACGCAACGAAGATAAATTCCGTGCGACAAAACTTGATGTTGAATATATGAATGGGACTCCTTGGATAAAGCAGGCTCGGCTTGTCTTGTTTTGCCAAAAACTTTATTCGCAGGAACTAGATTCATTTAAATTTGTGGAAGAGAAAGTTTGTAATCAGTTTTATAGAAAAAATGATTTTCATACAATTTATATAGGAGAGATTACAAAAGTCTTGGCGGAATCAAGGGACTTAAAATGAATCCGCAGAAACAAAAATGGATTTTGACGAAAAAAAACTATGGGAAATTTTAGGTCGGATTGGAGCTACAATTACGGCATTTTGCCTGATTGTGAGTTTGTTTCAGTTTTTTACTGATGATTCACAAAATCTTGACGACATAAGAAAATTTATTAGAATTGCCATAAATATTATTGCATTTCTTCTTTTTTTACGTCTTTGTTTTGATTCTTTGGATTTTCGCTGCTATTCTGTTCTTTTTTATTGCTACGGAATAGGAAATTTTTTCGACAACGGAAATATTTTGGGCATTTTGTGTCTTGGACTTTCATTTTTGTTTTTGAACTTTTCTAATTTTTTCAAAAGCTACAGAAGTATTAAGACTTGTGTTTTTATGATTCTTCCTGTGGTTTCTTTGACAACGCAGTTTTTTAGATCCGGCTCTCTTGTTTTTTTGCTTTCTCTTGCGCATATTGCCGGAGCCGTTTACATGGGCTTTGTTGCTTTTGCAGTTCTTTATCCGATTTTAAAAAAGGCGGAATCAGTTAAGCGGATAAAAATTCTTGAAGACACAGAATGTTCTCCTCGCGACATTGAATTTTTGTCTTCAGTTTTGGAAGGAAAAAAATACAGCAAAATCGCCTTTCTCCATGATGTTTCCGAAAGCACAGTAAAAGCCCGCATGGTTGAGCTTTACAAAATGCTCGATGTTAAAAACCGCACAGAATTTCTTACAATGTACAATGGATTTTCTTTTAAGTTGAATTCAAGCGGAAATTTCAACAGCGGTGTTTTTCAGACTCATCAGAATGCAAATTAGCTTAGCATTTTCTTTGAACAGAGGCTTCCATAATTTTTGCTTTTGTTTCTTCGCTAAATAAAATTCTTACAATTTCCATTGAAAATTGCTCGGCAGTTCCTGGACCTCTTCCTGTTATTAAATTTTCATCTGTAACAACTGGCTGAATTTTGTGGTTTTTCTGAATTTCTGCGGAAAGACTTTTTTCCATTTCTGGGTAGCAAGTCCAGTTTTTTCCGTTTAGAATTTCAGTTTTGCCAAGAACAACAGCCGGAGAAGCGCAAATTGCCGCAACAAGTTTTTTTGCCTTGAACATCTGATTTATAAATTCCATTGCTTTTGCGCATTCGCTTATATTTTTTGCGCCGGGCATTCCGCCTGGAATAACCACCGCATCCGGCAGCTCTTTTTCAGTTGAAAAATATGTGTCCAGCGTCATGTCGGCAGTTACAAGAATTTTATGCGCGCCTTCAACATTTCTAGAGGAAGTTCCGGTTGCTGCGATTATGACTTCAGCTCCTGCCCTGCGAAGATAATCTGCCGGCGAAAGTGCTTCTATTTCTTCAAATCCATTTGCCAAAAGAACTACTGTTTTTTTCATTTTTTCTCCGTGAACTGAACTGCTTTTGTGCAGCTGTTCTAAATTGTGTTTATAATTGAAATTATACAATTTATGAAGTATTATGTATATTATGAAATCGGTACTTCTTATAGACTGCTCTTCTTTATTCGGCGGTTTTTTGCATGACAAATTTTCAACTGAGCAAATTTCGCTTGAGTCAGTTTCTAGTAGAGAAGCCTATACAAAAATGATAACTCTGCTTCCTAATTTGATAATCATCGAGACGGAAGACGGACTTTCAGAAGATGTAATGCACTTTTTGGAAAAAAAGAGCGTTGATCCAAATGCGCGCAAAATTCCTATAATAATCACAGGTCCTGTAATTGAACGCTCAAAAATTGCGAATCTTGTTGAATATAATGTAGTAAAATATTTTTCCAGACCAGTTAAGTTTGATGTTTTTTTTGAAGCTGTCGGAAAAATTCTTCAGATTGAATTTTCAATGGACAAAACGCCTTGCATTCTCGATGTCCATTTGAACGGAAGCCTGTTTTTTATTGAAGTTGCGTTTGGGCTTAACCGTGAAAAACTCATGCTTTTAAAGTATAGGCTTGCGGAGCTTATTGAGCATTACAAAATAAATGTTCCCAAGGTTATCCTTATGCTGACGAATATTCAGCTTAGCTTTGTTGACGGCTTGAACCTTGAGCTTTTGATTGACAATATTTCCGCGGAAGGAAGAATTCCGAACAAATATATAAAAATCCTGACAAACGATGTTTTTACAAAGGAGCTTGTAAAAGGACATCCTGAATATTTTGGAATACAAGTTTCAAGCAACATTGAAACTATTATGGAATTTATGGTTGACCAAGGTTCAAACTGCAATATCAAGGAATTCATTTTTGATAAAGTTTTGACATCTGATAAGCCTGTCGAAGAATCCGTCTTGGGATTTATTGATTCTAAAAGCAATCTCGAAGGAAATTTTGGAAGCATGATGCGCATCGCAGTTATTGACGATGACATTGTTGTGCGCAAGCTTCTGCAAAACACATTTTCTTCTGTAAGCGGTGAAACTGATCTTTTTGAAACAGCCGTGGCTTTTTTTGATTCACTTTCAGCCGGAAAAGAATATGACGCTGTTATTATGGATTTGTATTTGCCGGACATGGACGGAATTAGTGTTCTAAAGAATTTTCAGCGGAAAGCCTTGCAGATTCCTGTTATTGTGTATTCAAAGGCAGCGGCAAAGGAAGTTGTAATGCAGGCGCTTTCTTTGGGCGCAAGAAGCTACCTTGTTAAGCCGCAGAAACCATCTGTAGTTTTGGGCAAAGTTTTGGAAATTTTGCATTCCAATTTCTAAAAAAATATAATATTTTATGATAAAATCGAATTTTCACACGCACTCAACTTTTTGCGACGGAAAAAACACTCCTGAAGAAATGGTTGAAGTCGCAATAGAAAAAAAAATAGATATTTTGGGATTTTCAAGCCATTCGATGTATCCGTTTTCAAGCGACTGGCACATTCCGTCCAATTCCCACGAAGAATATATAAGAGAAATTTTGCGGCTAAAGAAAAAATATTCTGGCAGAATAAAAATTTACGCAGGTTTTGAGGCTGACTACATCGCTGGAGTTTGCAGCCCTGATTTTAAGAACTATGAAAAATTTAATCCTGACTTTCTGATTGGCTCTGTTCATTTTGTTCCCGGAAAAAAAGGATTTTTTGAAGCTGACGGAAACCAGGATTCAGTTTGCAAAAGAATAAAAGAATGCTTTGGTGGAAATGTGAAAAAAGCAGTTCAGGAGTATTTTTCTTTGGAACGCGAAATGCTTGAAAAGTCTTCGTTTACATTTCTTGGCCATGCGGATTTGATTAGAAAGCAAAATTTAGGCGGAAGAAATCTTTTTGACGAAAATTCGCAGTGGTATAAAAACGAGCTTAAGGAAGTTGCAAAGGCGGCGGCAAAAACTGGAGTTTGTGTCGAAGTGAATACAGGCGGAATTTTAAGAAGCGGAATGAATCTTCCGTATCCGTCGCCGTATTTTTTGTCGCTTTTAAAAGAGCGGAATGTTCCTGTTACGATAACATCCGATGCGCATTTGGCTTTTGGAATTGACTGGTGGTTTGATGAGGCTGTTGAGTACATAAAAAAATCCGGCTACACAGAACTTTCGTACTATGAAGACGGATCTTTAAAAACTCAAGAAATTTACTAGCTGTTTTTACGCTCTTCTTTTGCCTGGCATTCTACGCAAAGAACTGCATAAGGAAGAGCCTCAAGGCGGGCTTCTGGAATTTGTTTTCCGCATGACAGACACTGTCCGTAAGTTTCCTGGCGGATTCTGTCTAATGCCCTGTCAATCATTGTAAGCCTGCGCTGGTCAGCTTCTCCAAGCGAGTTAAGAAGAGTTCTGTCAATTGTGTCGGATGCAATGTCTACATCATCGCCTGATTCCAATGTGTCAACAAGCTTTGTAAGCTGCTCATTGCGTCCTGCGAGCGAATCAAGGATTTCATTTCTTTCTGCGATTAACTTTTTTTTCTGTTTATCTACAAATTCTTTTTTCATTTGAGCCTTCCCCTATAAAACTGCCTTTGATTTCAATGTTTGATGTTGACAGTCTTAAATGTTTTGTTCATAATAGTATACGAATATTTTGTCAAAAAGGCAAACATTTTTTTGGAGGAATTGTGGCTAGTAAAGATGAGGCTATAGAAGTTGAAGGAATTGTAAAAGAAGCATTGCCTAACACAATGTTCCGTGTTGAATTAAAAAATGGCCATATTATTTTGGGACATCTTAGCGGAAAAATGCGCAAACACTATATCCGTATTGTTCCTGGTGACAGTGTAAAAGTAGAACTTTCACCTTATGATTTGAACCGCGGTCGTATTATTTTCCGCGAAAGATAAAAAAGTCAAGTTTATTTAAAATGAAAAAAACTGTCCAAAAAATTGGGCAGTTTTTTTATATGTAGCAATAGATGTGGATGTCATAAAAGTATCTTTTTTGTCATTTTCAGGCTTGACCTGAAAATTTAAATGCATATATTGCAATCATTTAGAGATTGCTATGCAAACATCGCAGTATCAAGTACGAAAATGACATTTAGAACTTATTAGACACTCCATGACAGAATAATTTCAGTTTAAACCGATATTTTTTTATTTGCGGCGTACAATGAATTCTGCGCGCGGTGTGTTCTTTTTTATATCAGCTTTTTTCTTGTATTTTTTATAAAGAACTTCCTGAACACGGACTCCCTGCTCATTTTTTTCTGGAGAAATCTGTTTCCAAAGTCCTGTTTTTTGCAAAATGTGGCTGTGCGTGTTGTCTTGAAAATACAAAAACAAAATCTCTTTGACTATTTTAAAGACTTTTTTGTCAGAAACCGGGAACATGAGTTCAATTCGCTTGTCAAGATTTCTTTCCATCCAGTCTGCGCTGCTTAAATAAATTTCTTCAGAGCCGCCGTTTTGGAAATAAAAAATTCTTGAATGCTCAAGGTATCTGTCCACAATACTTACAACTTTTATGTTTTCGCTCATGCCTTTTACTCCGGGAACTAATGTGCAGATTCCGCGGATATTGAGTTCTATTTTTACGCCTGCATTGCTTGCCTTGTAAAGTGCTTCAATTATCTGCGGATGGCAAAGGCTGTTCATTTTTGCAACAATGTGTCCCGGAGTTTCTTTTGTGCTTTGTTGAATTTCCCGCTCAATAAGTTCAAGAAGCCGGCTTTTTAAAGTTACAGGCGCCATGTAAAGATGATGCATTGTTTGAAGCGCGCTGTATCCAGAAATTACATTGAAGAACAAAGTGGCGTCGTTTACAAGCTCGTGGTTTGTTGTAAAAACTGACAAGTCTTGGTAAAGCTTTGCAGTCTTTGGATTGTAGTTTCCTGTTCCTATGTGCACATAACGCCGGATTCCATCGCTTTCGCGTCTTACAACAAGGCAGATTTTTGCATGGACTTTTAAATTTACAATTCCGTATACAACAATTGCGCCGGCTTTTTCAAGTTCTTCTGCCCAGGAAATATTTCGTTTTTCATCAAAGCGGGCTTTAAGCTCAACAAAAACTGTAACCTGCTTTCCGTTTTGCGCTGCTTCCTTTAATGCTTTTACAATCGGGCTGTTGCTTCCCGTTCTGTATAAGGTCATTTTTATTGCAAGAACCTGTTCATCATGTGCCGCCTGATGTATAAAATTTACAACCGGCTCGTAGCTTTCGTAAGGAACATTTAAAAGAATATCCTGTTGTCTAAAAACATTCCAGTAAGTTTCTTCTTCTGGAAGCGAATTCGGAAAGAAGTGCTCCCATTCAGGGTAAATATATTTTTCTGCGCCTTCGATGTTAAAAAGATCATCCAAAGATGAAGGATCAAGAATTCCGCAGGCTTCGTAAACATCTTCATTTGAAAGATTAAGGTGCTGCTTTAAAAATCTTAAAAGTTTTTCGCTTGCAAAATCGTAAGTCATTCTTACTGCGAACGAAGATTGGCGTTTTTCAAGAACTTCTTCCATCGCTTGAATAAAATGCTCCCCGGAATCTTCGTTTACTGCGAAATCCGCATCCCGTGCTATTTTAAAAAGCATTGTTTCCTGGACTTTGTAGCCCGGAAAAAGTTTTGTTCCGTAAAGCCGAATAATGTCGTCAATTAGCGCAAATTGCTTTGTTCCTTCTGAAGACGGAAGCCATACAATTCTGTTTATTGCCGATGGAATTTGAACTAGTGCAACAATATCTGATTCCTGCGAAGTTGAAAGCGCATTTTTGATTTTTCTTACGCCTTCCATTGGCTCAAGAAGAAATGCCGCGGTAAGGCAAAGTGCGCCTACATGAGGAAAAACATCCATGTCAGTTCTTAATGGCGTTAAAAGCGGAAAAATTTCATGCTTGAAAAGGTTTTCTGTAAATGCTTCCTGCGCCTGCGTGTAGTTTTTTGAAGGAACGTAAACAAAGCCTTCTTTTGCAAGAGAGGGCAAAACGTCATTCATCAGCGTTGAATATTGAAGCTTTGTAAGCGCGCGTGTTTTTTCTGAAATTTTTTTGAGCACAGCGGAATCTGTAAGTCCGCTCGCATCAACGAAGTTTTTTCCTTGGGAATTTTGAATCCGGCGTTTTATGCTTGCGACCCTTACTTGGAAAAATTCGTCAAAGTTGCTTTCTGTAATTGCAAGAAACCTAAGCCGTTCCAAAAGCGGAACTTCTTTTCTTAAAGATTCATTCAGAACTCTTGCGTTGAATTCAATCCAGCTTAATTCTCTGTTAAAAAATTTTGTCTTTGCCATAAGCTATACCAATACTATTTTGTAGCCAAAAATATTTTCAAACAAGTCGCCTTTTTCTGAGACGGCAAGTTTTTCCAAGGAAAGATTATTATGTCCTTTTGTTCTGAACGTTATGCTGTCTTTCGCAAAAGAAATGTTGAAGTTGTACAGATGCTGCTTGTGCGTTCTGTCTAGCGCGTCTGCCACACGGAGAATTGCGCTTAGCTTTAAAACGGTCATTCTTCTGCTTCTGGACAAAAGCCTGAATTCCTCATCTTCCTGCGGCATTTTGCTTCCGCGGTGAAAGCTTATTATCTGCGCAACAATGGATTTGTCATCTCGGTTTAGCCCGAAAATTTCGCTGTTGTTTACGATGTATTTTCCATGGATATTGTGATCTTCCGCCCTGATAAACATTCCGACATCGTGAAGAATTGCGCTTATTTCAAGAAGCACGCGGACGTGGGAATCGAAGCCGAGTTCCTTTTGGAGCGCATCGTAAATTTGAAGGCTGGTTTTGCGCACGTATTCAGCATGGCTTTCATCGCCCTGATATTTTTTCAAAATTGCCTTTGCGCCTGCTAAAATTTGCTGAGTAAAGTCGTTTTGAATTTCAGGATTGGAAAGCTGATTCCGGCTTAAAAGAATTCCTTCGCGGATTGAAGTGTCCGGAACAATAAACTTTGTTACATTTGTAAGCTGAATAAAAAGTTTGTAGGCGACCAAAGAAATTTGAAATGTCTGCGCTTCATTGTAGTTCATTTTGAATTTTGCAATGCATTCTTCTGGCGTGTAATGCTGAACTTCATCCACGAAATTTTCAAATGCTCCGCGCTCAACTTCCCACAAAAACGGTGAGATTGGCTTTCCGACAAAAAGCGAAACAATTTTCATGTCGTTGCCTAAAACAATAAACTGCTGGATTTTGTCCAAATTTATTTCTGCGTTCAGCGTATTTTTTGTGTTTCGTATAAACTCTGAAATGAATCTTCGGGCATCGTCAAGGTTTCCCATCATGGAATGAATCATCTGCTCAATGATTACAGTTCCCAGCCTCATGCTGTGCGCCCCGATGATTCTGCCTTTTTCCATGAGCATCATTTCTGTTGCGCCGCCTGAAATGTCAAGGAAAATTGAGTCGTTTTGACGGATTGCAACGCTTCCTTCTTTTATGCATTCGCTTACGGCAAGATACATGAGCCTGTTTTCTTCAATTCCATCGATTACATGGACAATAAAGCCTGTTTTTACTTTTATTCGGTCAACGAATGGATCTCTGTTTTCTGCCTCGCGGACTGCGCTTGTGGCGATTACAATTGTTTCTTCCCGGCTGATTCCCCAGGCTGCCAGTTGCTCTGCGTAGCGTTCAAGAATATGCAGGCAAATCAAAAGAGTTTCGCGGCTTATTGAGCGTGTGGTAAAAACATCGCGTCCCAAATTCACAGGCTGATCGCTTCGGTCGAGAATGTTAAATTTTTTCTGTGATTGGACTTCAACTGGTTCAGCAACAAGAAGCCTTATTCCTGTTGAGCCAATCTCAATTACAGCTTGAGGTGTGTTCATTAAAAATTACCTTATTCCATTAACTTTTAGAAACGCTTTGATTTGTGTTAATTTGCTGTTAAATCCGGCGTTTTCTAAAAACTATTTTACATTTTTAGCTCTAAAAACATTCAGAGCGGAATATGTTACAATTTGTCGATAAGCATTGAGCATTTTCCGCTTGGAATAGGAAGCGTTTTTTTCTTTTGAGCCAAAATATTGATTGTAAAATAGTAGAGTTTTTCGCTTTCCATCTGAATTTCCCAGCCGCGTTTGCTTTTATTGCTGAGAATTGTGATAAGGTTCCGCTTTAATGAAAGCTTTTCAATTCCCATGATTTCAAGGTTCGGAATAATCCAGTCTACAGTCTTTCTTGGAAGGCTTATGTTCAGACCGATTACGTTTTCAATCATGAGCGCAACTGTTGAAAGACCGGTAAAATGCAAAAAACGTTTGCGCGGAAAATCTTTTTCGCTTCGGCAGGTTGCAGGACCTTCCTGGCATGGAAGATATGCTTCGTACAAGTCGCCTTTCCGTTTTGAGTCCGCCGGGCTTAATGCTTCGAGAATATAATACAAGTGCCGGATTGAACATTCGCGTGCAAATGCGTAACGCTGATATTTTTCAAGTCCCTTTATAACCATGAAGTTGAACGGAGCCAAAACAGAGCCTTTGAATCCTTCGCCATTTTCTTTGAAGTCCGGGCTGTCCGCGCTTAAAGTAGGGAATGGATGGTCTGTGCCGAATGTCTTTGGGTTGCTTAAATGAGCAATAAGAGTGTCAGCCCTGTCTGCATTAGGAAGTTCCGCAAGCAACGGCCAGAATCCGGCTATAGTTTTTTGTGAAAGACGCTGCTCGTTTTTGTCCAAATCGTAGTAAAAACCGCTTTCCACATCCCACATAAGACTGTTTATTCTGGTTTTTAGGCTGAAATACATTTTTTTATACTGAAAGCTCAAGTCCTTGTCATTCAGAATATCTCCAAGTGCTGACATATGCGCCATATTGATTGCCATGCAGCAGTTGAAATCGACAGGATAAAATGCGCCTTTCCGCGGAGAATTGAACATTGTTGAGCATTCATGTGGAACTGAATAAAGTCCGTTTTGCTGCTTGAAAGTTCTGTCAATCCATTCCATGTATTTTTGCAGCACCGGCATTACTTCTTTTATGCGGCGTTTGTTTGCGCTTTTGTGATACAAATTGAATTCAGCCCAGGCAAAAAGCGGAAGACCTATTCCCTCTGGATTTTTTTTGTCAATAACAGGGCTGTTTGTAGCTGCATCATACTTCCATCTGATCGCTCCGTTTTCTTCTTGACGCGCATAAAAGTAATCTATGTTTTTGCTTGCCGGATAATTTCTATTTGAGTAAACGAGGAAAAATGATGAAAAAATTGTTTCAAGTTGATCTAGTATATATTTTCCATTTACAGGATAAACAAAAAGTCCTTCGCTGTCTTGTTCGCCTGTTTCTGTGTTAATCCAATATTCAGAAAGCCAGTTCCAAGTTTTATCATAAATATCTACAAAATCCTGATCGTAAAAGTGGATTTTTGGGAAATCACGTTTGTTCACAATTGCTCCTGCTGCTGTTTTTCAAAAAGTTGATGTAACGGTATTTTGAGTAATTATAGCACATATTTCTTTAAAATGACAAAAAATAGTGAAAAAATTTATTTTTTTTCGCTTCGGTTCCGAGGATTTAGGTTGTCAAAGAATTTTTACTGTTCTTCGGAAATTAAATTTGCCGTGCTGCTTTCAGAATTTGAAAGTTCCGGTGGATTTTCTTCTGCGGAAACTGAATTTTGCGTTTCTGGCTCTGCTTTTTTAGGTTCTGGTGCTGGAGGTTTTGGCAACGGCGGAACTTTTGACAAGTCTGCGGTTGTCTCAAAAGTCCTTGGTTCGTCATAGAAAAGTCTTATGAGCTCCATTTTTGACTTATGACGCGATTTTATAAACAACGAGCGTGAAGAATTCTGGTAAACATAGCCAGATGAATTGTAAGTTTCAAAACGCGGATCAGTTCTGAACATTTGGCTCTGGATTTCAATTTTTCCGTGGAAATTAGGAATTCCGTTCAGCATAATGTAATGCGTTAAAGACAACGGAAAATCTATGAAAATATTTGCTGTGTTTGCCGGTTCCTGTGTGTAAAAAATCGATTTTGCGCAAGTCCATGCCCAAACGCAAGTGTTTTCGTACCAGCCAAGAATTTCTGTGTGCGGATAAAAATAATTGCTCTTTACTATAATAGGATAAATATTTGCGATTGTCCTTATGCTTGTGTCTGCTCCAGAAAGGCTTGAATAAATAATCAGATTTCCAGCTTGAACCAAAATTTTATTTTCTTGCAAAATTCCAAGTTTCTGCAAAGCGTCTCCGGTAAAGACCATTTCGTAAATGTCCATCGAATTTTCTGCATCTTTTTGAACTTTTAGAATTCCATTTTCAATTTTGCAGTTTTCCTGAATGGAATTTACGCAAGTTTCTATTACGGCTTCAAGCGGCTGGACGAGCGCGGAATCTTTGGCTTTTAAATTCGTGTAGACGCTTATAATTCCGGCTGCCTGAAACGGAGAAAATCCGCTTGCCTTTGAAACAGTTTCTATGAGATTTTTTATTGCCGAAGATTTTTTTTCACGCAAAATGTAATCGGAAATTCCTTCAACTGTGAAAACTTCCGCCGAATTTGACTGCACAAGCGACGCGTATTTTTCAGTTTGAACTGAAAGGCTTCTGCTCATTGAAAGAAGATTGTCAAAATATGGAGAAGAAATATAAGTTCGTTTGTTTCCTTTTTTGAACGAATCTGGAATTGAATCAATTGCCTGATTATATTTTCCTTGGGAAGCAAGTTCCGCAACATAAGCCGTGATGTCTGTTTCCGAAAGCGAGTCGATTTTTGCCTGAGCCAATGCGGACTGAATTTTTTCAACAAGGCTGTAGCGGATTTTTGTTGTAAGTTCTCTGATTTCGCTGTCGCTGGTTCCTTTGAGATCTGCAACAAGGTCAAATGTGAATTTTTTTGTGGGATTGTAATGCGAATATTGCGCCGCGGAATCTGTTTTTGTAAATGCAATTTTTTCCGCGCTGAATCTGTGGGATGTAAAACTGAAAATTCCGTCTTTTGAAGTTACAAGAATATTTGCCGGAGAAACATTTTCCGTGCTGTAGGTTTGCGCAATCTTATATGGAAGGAAAATTTCTGTACAGTTTTCAGGCGGAACTGCAAGAATTGAAAGAGCAGTTGAATTTTCTTCATCCTGAATCTGGCGGAACATTATGTGCGCGCCACCGTTAAAAGAAAATTCCACGGAATCAGTCAGCTCTTCATAGGATTCAAGAAAAAGAGGCCTTAAGTTTCCGTTGGAATCTTTTGCAGTTATCGGATTTTTGTCGTCCGCTGAAAATGTAATACCTTTAAAAGATACTTTTATCTGATTTTTTAAACTTGTCCCATTGTTTTCTGTTTGAATCTGGGAAATTGAAAAATTCAAGTCTCCCAAAGATTTGGAAAATACAGAGTTGGACTTAAATTGAATAACAAAAATGCCGACAATAATAGCTGAATAAAGGAGTGTAAGTCCAAAAAACTTTCTTACAGGATGTTTACGCATAACTTTGCTATTTTATATTTAAAAATTGTAAAAGGCAATAAGCATTCTGGAATATGAGGAATTATGAAAAGTTCGGTAAAAACTACATTGGCGGAGCTTTTTGCTGCGGTTGTTCTTGTTGTGGCGGTTGCTGTTATTTTGAGCATGGGGCTTTCTTCTTGTGCTTCCACTGAAAAAACTGTAGAGACGGCTCAACCCGTTGAAACTGAAAAAAAATTAGAAGCAAAGAAAAAGACTGAATATTCAAAAACTGATTTTATGGAAGATTTGAAGTCAGTTTTGAATAAAGATGGACCAGAAGCGGCTCTTTCCCTTTATGAAACTAAGCTTCCGGCGAAATATGCGGACGATTTTGATTTGCTTTTTTTAAAGGCCGCGATAAATGTAAGCGCGGAAAACCTTGACGAGGCTCAGGCTCTTTGCAATGAGCTGTCACAACGCGATCCGCAGAATAATGATGTTGCTTCTCTTGCGGTTGTGATTGCAAAAATGAAAGGCGACAATGCAGAGCGCACAAAACAAGTTAATTCGCTTTTGGCAAAAGACAAACTGAATTCCGCAGCGAATGTGGAGCTTGGTGAAGATATGTTCTTAAAGAAAAATTACAAGCAGGCAAAAATTTATTATAAAAGAGCTTTAGTCCGCGAGCCTGAAAATATTGATGCTTTGCGCGGTGCCGGACAATGTGACTACTATCTTGAAAATGATGATGAGGCGGAAAAAACTTTCAAAAAAATTCTTGAGATTGATCCGAAAAACACACAGGCTTTTTTGTATTTAGGAAAACTTGCCTACGCTGCAAATGAATACAAAATCGCTTCTGACTATGCAAAGCAGGCGCTCGATGTAGACCCTGAAAACTATGAATGCAATATGGATTACGGAATGTACGAACGTTATCTTGGACATTACAAAAATGCGGAATCTTCTTGGACAAAGGCAATAGAAATTGAACCGGATTATTTTTTAGCATACGCATACCGGGCAGGGCTTTATGATGAGCAAGATATTTTTGTAAATGCGATGGAAGATTACAAAAAAGTCATTGAGCTGAATCCAAATTACTATTTTGCTTATGAAAGCCTTGGAATTCTCGCCCTTCACGAAGAAAACTGGACAACTGCGCGCGAAGCTTTTATGAAATGCTATGATTCCAATAAAAATAATATTTCTTATCCGCTGATGATTACTTACTGCTATTACAAGGAAGGCAATGGAACTGAAGCAAAAAATTTCAGCAATCAGGTTCTTAGAAAAATGGACAGAAATTCTATTGAATATTCTATGCTCCGGGTTTTCCATGACAGGGCGGGCGAGCGTCCTTTGCCGCAGAGAATTTCCGCAATGACGAATAGAAATTTGCAGGGAAAAATGTACTATTATCTTGCGCTTTTTTATGATATGTTTGGTGGAACAGAACTTGCCAATGAATATTACGCAAAGGTTGTCAGCATGAACAGCCCGATGTTTTTTGAATTTCGTTTGGCAGAATGGAGAACAAAAGGAAAAGTTCCTTTAAAATAGTTTTTATGGAAAAAAACAAGTCAACACAAAAAGTTCTTGAACTTAATGGAAGAAAATTTATCCTCATTGGAACAGCGCACGTTTCAAAAGCCAGTATTTCGGAAGTTGAGAATGCAATTGAAGATCAGAAGCCGGATTCTGTTGCAATTGAACTTGACGAAAACCGCTTGAAAAACATGGAGGATAAAGAGTCCTGGAAAAAAATGGACATAATTGAAATCCTTAAGAAAAAACAAGGATTTCTTTTGCTTGCAAACATTGTCCTTTCAGCCTATCAAAAACGCATGGGAGAAGACGCTGGAATAAAGCCCGGAGATGAAATGGCGGCCGCAATCAAAAAAGCCAAGGAACTAGGAATTCCGCAGATAATGGTTGATCGTCCTGTAACAGTTACGTTGCGCCGTGCCTGGGCAAAAAATTCTTTTATGGGAAAATGCAAGTTGCTTTCGTTGCTTATTGCCACTGCTTTTTCCAAAGAAGAAGTTTCGGAAACTGAAATTGAAAATTTAAAGCAGTCCAGCGAAATGGATACAATGATGCAGGAACTTTCGTCTTATCTTCCGGCTGTAAAAGAAGTTTTGATTGACGAGCGTGATTTTTACCTTGCTTCAAAAATTTGGTCTTGTCCGCAAAAAAATATTCTTGCGGTTTTGGGAGCAGGACATTTGCCGGGAGTTTCTTCTCATCTTGAAAAAATTGCGGCTGGAAAAGAAATTCCTGATGTAAGCGCAATTGAAAAAGTTCCAGAAAAATCAGCTGGAGCAAAAGTTGCTTCTTGGATAATTCCGATTTTGATTTTGGGACTTATCGTTACTGGCTTTGTTGTGGGCGGAATTGAAAAAGGCGCGGACTTGATTGGAAGCTGGGTTTGGTGGAATGGAATTCTTGCAGCTATTGGTGCTGCTGTTGCGGGCGGACACATTCTTGCAATTTTAGTTTCTGCAGTTGGTGCGCCGTTCACTTCTCTTTGTCCGTTTATTGGAATTGGATTTGTTTCTGGAATTGTTCAGGCTCTTGTAAAAAAGCCGGCAGTTGAGGACATGGAAAATTTGCAGGCTGATGCTTCGAGCGTGAAAGGTTTTTATAAAAACAGAATTCTCCGCGTTTTGCTAGTTTTCTTTTTATCTTCGGTTGGAAGTAGCATTGGAACTTTTGTTGGCGGCGCAACTTTTATTTCAATTTTTACGCGGTGATTTGCAATGGAAAAAATTGAGCCTGCGCTTTATCTTATTCCTGTAACTTTGGGCGAAACTGAATACCAAAAAGTTCTGCCTGAATACAACAAAAAAATTCTCCGCGGAATAAAGAATTTTATTGTTGAAAACCGCCGTTCTGCAATCCGTTTCTTAAAGCTTGCTGATTCATCGATTGATATTGATTCGCTGGAATTTCTTGAGCTTAACGAGCATTCAGACCTTGCAAGAATTTCAAATTATCTTGATCCGCTTTTGAAGAAAAAACTTCCAATGGGAATTATTTCAGAAGCCGGCTGTCCTGCTGTTGCTGACCCCGGAGCCGCTGTCGTTGAAATGGCGCAGAAAAAAAACTTGAAAGTTGTTCCTCTTTCCGGACCGTCTTCGATGATTATGGCTGTAATGGCAAGCGGACTGAATGGTCAGAGTTTTGCTTTTAACGGCTATCTTCCTGTTAAGCCGAATGAACGCGCCGCAAAAATAAGGCAGCTTGAAAACCGAGCCTGGAATGAAAAACAGACGCAGCTTTTTATAGAAGCTCCGTATAGAAATTTAAAGATGCTGGAATCTATTTTAAATTCGTGCCGGAATGAAACCCTGGTTTGTGTTGCGGCCGGTCTTACAACTGAACAGGAGTTTATCAAGACGCTTTCTGTGGCTGAATGGAAAAAATCAAATGAGCCGCCTATAAATAAAGTTCCAGCAATTTTTTTAATTTACCGGAGCTGAAAGATGAGCATAATTTTAATGGGCATTAAGCACTGTGGAAAAACAACTCAAGGCCGCATAATAAGCAAAAAACTTTCAGTGCCATTTTTTGACACGGACGATGTGGTTTTTGAAATGACAGGAAAAACTCCGCGGCAGATTTATACAGAACTTGGAAATGAAGGTTTTCAGGAAGCCGAAGAAAAAGCCTGCTCATTTTTGCTTGAAAAAATAAATTCTTCCGCTGAAAAAAATGCAGTTATAGCAACTGGTGGCGGAATCTGCGGAAATAAAAAAGCCCTTGATGTTTTAAAAAAAATCGGAACTTTTGTTTTTTTAAAGACTCCAGAAAGAATTGCAAGTTTCCGTGTTTTACGGGAAATTTCTATTGCTCAAGATGGAACACTTTTAAATGTTCCTGCTTTTATTGCAAAAAAAAATCCACGCTCAGTAGCCGATGCAAAAAAAATTTTCCATGACTTTTTTATTGAACGTGAATGTATTTATGAACAGTTAGCTGATGTTGTTATTGATATGTCCAGCTCTTCAAAAGAAGCGAACGCTGCAAAAATAATCGAATCTGTTTCTTCTAAAGTTTAGTTTTCGCAGCCGCAGTTTCCACCGCAGTTGCCGCATTCTCCATCGGAACATTCGCCTCCACAGGCGCCACCGCAATTTCCGCCGCAGCAACAAGATGGTGGATTCAGCTCTTCTTCTGTCGCATTGCGCACGTCTGCAATTTCAACTTCAAAATGAAGGCGTGTTCCTGCAAGCTCATGATTTGCGTCAACTGTTATTTTGTCATCGCTGATTTTTGTAACACGCACAATCTGCGGTCCGGATGCGGTCATCGCCTGAAAAGCCATTCCGACTTCTATAGGAACTCCGTCTTCAAAATTCGAGCGGTCAACATCTGTAACGAGCTCTTTTCTATATTCTCCGTAGCCATCTTTCGGTTCAAGAACTACGCTGAATTTATCTCCGGGATTTTTTCCAACCAAGTGCTCTTCTAGCTTAGGCAAAAGATAGCCGCGTCCATGAACATAATCTAAAGTTTTTTCAGTGGAAGAATCGAGAACTGCTCCTTCATCATTTTTCAATATATAATGGATAGAAACATATTTGTCGTTTTCAACTGTCATCGCTTAGTCCTGTACAACTTCGGAAATTTCGGGGCAGGTTTCTTTTAAGTATCGTTCAATTCCCATTTTAAGAGTCATCGTTGCCATTGGACATGAGCCGCAAGCCCCAGTGAGTTTTAGATGAACTTTATTTTCATCATCGATATTTATAAATTCCATGTCGCCGCCATCTGCATTAAGCTGCGGGCGGAATGCTTCCAAAGTTTCTTTTACTTTTGCAATGAGAGCTTCGTCTGCCATTTCTACCTCTAAAATTTTATTTTTCTAAAGATACAAAATTTGGCAGATTTATGCAATGATTCAGTTTTTCGATTTTATGCCATGTTTTCGAGCTTGCGGTTTATTTCAAGAATTCTTGTGTGAAGATAATGATCAGCGGCGAACTTTTCCATAATGCCAAGAGGTTTTCCATCGTTGTCTACAATCGGCATTGATTCCGTGTCTGCATCGCTGAATTTTTTATAGACATCGGGAAGCGAATCTTCAGGGCTGCAAGTGCAAATCGGCTTATCCATAATATCAACGGCAAGAAGCGTGTCTGCAAATTCTCCAATCATTAGCGTTTCTTTTAAATGCTCAAGCGTGATTATGCCTGAAAGTTTTCCAGTTTCATTTGAAGCGACTGCAAATGACTGGTTGTGGTGGGTTTCAAAATTTTTAAGTATATGGCAAATTTTTTCTGTTTCAGTGACAATTGCGTGGCTGTCGGCGCAGCAAATTTTTTCACTTCCCCAAGTAACGTTTTTTACTTTTGAGGATTTCAAAATGTCATCTTCTGTTATGGCAAGACCAACTTCGCCGGCTTTTGTAACTCCATGTTTTACGCAGATTGGACCAATCAGCTGAACGATAAAAGTTGTCGCCGTGATTATGAGTATTATAGAAGGTCCGATTGAATTTTCAAAGTCGTTGCTGGCTGCAATGCTAAGTCCGATTGCGACTCCGGCTTGGCTTAAAAGACACCATGGCAAAAAATCGTGGACTGTCTGCGGAGCTTTTGTTATCTTTGCGCCAAGACGCGCGCCTATGGATTTTCCTAAAGTTCTTCCTGCAACATAGACAATTGCAAGAATTCCCAAGATTGGTGTAACAACCCAGATATTCAGTTTTGCGCCGACAAGCACAAAAAACAAAACATAAATCGGCGGCGTGAATTTTTCAACAAGACTGAATATCGGGCGTGTCTTTGCAGGTGCAAAATTCACCATAAAAAATCCCAGAGACATTGCGGCAAGAATATTGTCTAGTCCTAAAATTGTGCAGACTCCTGTTGAAAGAAAAAGTCCTCCAAGTCCGAATGAAAGAACTCTGCCTTCATCTTTCATAAGATTTTTTACAACAAAAGTTACAAGCGCGCCAAAAATGCTTCCGGCTATAATAGAGCCAAAAATATCTTTTGCAATATTCAGCATCTGCATTCCGAATGACTGCCCTTGTCCGCCAAGCAAAGGTGAAACAACCGTAGATGCGATTGCGTACAAAATCAGTGCGACAGCATCATCCATTGCGACAATTCCAAGAGTTGTTGTTGTTAAAGGTCCGCGTGTTCTGAATTCTTTTAAAACATCAGTTGTTGCCGCCGGTGCTGTTGCAGAACATATTGCTCCAAGAATCAGTCCAAAGGAAATCGCAGTTTTGAAATCTTTCATAAAAATGTATGCGACTAAAGTAACAAAAAATCCAACAACAAAAAATGGAGTTACAGATTCGCCGATTAGAATTCCAACGAACTGCTTGCCGTATTTTTTTATTACATCGATTTTTAGTTCTGCGCCGATTAAAAATCCTATTAAAGAAAGCGCGATTGTGTTTACTGGATTTAATGCGATGATTGTTTCAATCTGAAGAATTTGAAAGCCTGAAGAGCCGATTAAAATTCCGATTACAATATATCCTACAACCTGCGGAATTTTCAGTTTTTGAAAAATGCGTCCTCCGAGCGCACCAAAGAACATAATGATTCCGAGTAAAAGTACAAACTGTGTTCCTTGCAAATGTGAAAAATGAAATACCTGCGGCAAAACTTGTGCAAACGGGTCAGCCATAATTTTTCTCCGTTTATAAAATTAAAAAGAATAAAAATATTTTTAGAGCTTTGTTAAAGCGCAATGTATTTTAGTTTCATTTCATAATTTCTTCAACAACTTGCGATGTGCTTAGTCCATAATAAAGATAACCGTACATTGCCGCTGCGGAAACAACTTTACGTCCGTATTCTCTTGTTTCAGAAAATGGAATCGCTTCTAAAAACAAATCCTTGGGCAAATCTGAAATTCCGAATTCAAGGTTCGCGCTTTTTACCCAGGAACGCACTCTTGAAATTCCGCCGTTGTAAGAAAAGATTGCAAGTATGGAAGAGCCGTCAAGTCTGCGCCTGAGTTCTTCAAGATAAAATGAACCGAACCTTATATTTGTTGCGCTGTCCATTAAATCGAATTGCGCTACTTTTAATTTTCGTGCAACGTCTGCGGCAGTTCCTTCCATAAGCTGCGTAAGACCTTTTGCGCCTGCATTGCTTTTTGCATTCGGATTAAAAAAACTTTCGCTTCTGATTAATCCATAAAGAAGATATTCTGGCTGCGAAAAATCCTGGCAAGATTTCTGAACGCTCTCTTTAAAATACTGCGGAAATGAAAGGTCCAAAAGTCTTTTTTGAAAAGACCGGTCTTTTGAAAATAACCGTCGGGAAGCAATGCGGATGCTTTCTTGTTCTTTTCCGCACTGGCTTAGGAACTCTGCAATTTTTTCTGTGCATTCCATTCCGATTTTATCTTGAAGCTTTTGGTATTCAGGATAAATAAATTCTTTAAGCCCGAAGTCCGCATAGCCAAGCAAAAGTTTTTCGGCTTGTGGATCCGGCTGAATTTCCTTTTTGTTTCCCACTGAAAAAATAATTTCTTCTGCTTTTGTTTTATCCAGCTCCAAATTTTTTATTGCAAGAAATCTGTAGTACAAATCGCTTCCGCTTTGAAGTGCCTGAGAAAAAAGCCTTTGCTCTTCTTCTGATTTTTCTTTTGGAGTCTTGATAAAATTTTCCTGAATGAGCCGGGCGGAAATATATGAATATTTTGCAGAAATTTCCGGGCTTGCTTTTCCATAAATCAAATCCGTAGTTTTGTAAAAATCATTCCAAGCATGAAGCGAAAGAAGCCGCACAGAAAGCGTTTCAAAAAAATCATCAAAGTAAGAAGGATTTTTCCATTCGTCTTTGTATTGAGTAATCGCATCGATTGTTTTTGGAACTGAAATTTTTAAAAGGCAATTTAAATAATACCAGAGTGCGTTGTCAAAATTTGCATCTGACAAAGATTCCTGCATCGCAAAAACAAACCGGTTCAAGGCTCTTGTTTTGTAGGAATCTGATTTGTCGTAAAGCCGCCCTGAATAAAAGTCTGCGTAAAATTTGCAGTCGTCCGGCAGATTCTTTTTTATGGAATCAAGATAAAGCGCATTTGAAAAAAAAGTGTTTGAGCCGTACAAAAATGCTTTTCCTGCATCGCTTAAAATTTGCGGCAAAAGAAATTTTTTATTTTCAAGAATTAACTTTGCATTTGAATATGCGGCGACATAATTTTTTGTAAAAACATCGGCACGTAGCTGGATAACATTTGATTCTTCTGCTTCTTCGGATTTGAATATTTCGCAAAAAAGCTTGTAATGAAAATCAGAAAATGCTCTTGATACGCACCACTCAAAAAATTCCTTGCTGAATCTTGAGTCGTTTTTTTTCTGCATTGAAGAAAGCCTGTAGTACATGGTTTCATTCAGGCAGTTTTTTAAATCAATTTTTTCTGTGAGGCGGATTACTCTTGCATATTCTTTGTTTTTAAAAAATTCTTTTGCGGCTGCAAGTTTGGTTTCTTCATCTGGAAATTTTTTGTATAAACTGTAGCTTCTGTTTATATGTTCCTGAACATTTCCAAGCTGTGAAAGTTTTTCCATTGAACGCCTTGCAATTAATGGAGACGCTTTTTTTTCAGCTTGCTTTAAAAGATGTTCAGCCTGACGATGGTTTCCGTTTTCAAGAGAAAGAAGCGCCATAAAATATGCGGAATCCTGTCCATATTTTTTTTGCAGAGAATTATTTTGTGCGCATCCAAATCCTGTAAAGCTCACCAAGACAATCAGGCAGGAAATAAATACACGTACTTTTTTCATCAATAATATAAAAAACTAAATGCCAAAAAATTACTCCGCCGGAATAAGAATCCAGTTTCCTGAAATAATGTGGTCAGGATTTTTTATGCCGTTGTAATTTGCAATCCGCTTGTATTTCCACGGAGTTTTATAGTAGGCATTTGAAATGTCCCACAATGTGTCTCCCCAGACAATTTTGTAGCGGATGTCTTCAATTGGCTCTGGAGCCGGAGCTGGCGGTTCTGGCACAACAGCTTCTGGAGTTTCTGCAATTACAATTTCATCTTCTTTCGCAGGAATTGGCTCAGGTTCAGGAGGAATCTCTGCAATTTGTTCTTGCTGATTAATTTCTTCAGAAGGAAGATTTGTTACTTGTTCCTGTTCTGAAATTTTTTCAGTGTGCTTTCCAAAAATATTCAGCTTGGAAGGAATTACAAAAAGCATAAGGAGAGCCGCAATCACGCAGATTATTGCGCAGACCACGCAGATTATTACTGGCGCTTTTGTTTTTCTTTTTATTTCGTCTTCTTCGCTGTATGAAGATGATGCGCCTTGCATTGTTTCTTTGTCGTAAAGATTGCTGAACATATTTGTGTTTGGCTGAAATGTCGGATCTTTTGGTTGCTCTTCGTTTTCTTGCGGAAGTTCTGGTTTGTCGTCAAATTCCGGCGGAAGAGAAAAATCATCATCGGAAAGAGGATCTTCTGTTTTTTCATCTTCAAAATCTGGAAGTGAAAATTCTGTGTCATCAAAATCAGGCAGCTCGTTGTTTTCTTCTGAAACTTGAGTTTCATTTTCTGCTGATTCCTTCGGTTCTTCATCTTCAACTGATTCTGTGCTGTCAAAATCCGGAAGACCGTTTATTTCTGTTTTTTCATCTGGAATCTCAACTTCTGTGTGGTCAACGTCAATCACATTGTCTTCTGAAGGAATTTCTGAAATTTCCTGCTCTGGAATTTCTTGCGCTTCCTCTTCTATTGGTTCGTCCGTGAATTCTTCCTGAATGTCTGTGTCTGGCTCTTCAAAAACCTCTGTTTCAAAATTTTCCATTTCCTCAATTTCAGGATGAAGCTTTGTGCTGTCCGGCACAAAAGTTTTGTCGTCATCTTCATCAAGAAATGAATCCGCAGAAATTTCTTCATTTTCATCTGAAGGAAATTCTGGAAGATTCAAACTGTCCTTGCTAAAAATTTCTTCATCCGCAGAAGATTCTGGCGCAGTCTGTGGCTCGGGATTGTTCAGGTCGTCAAAATGAAAGTCGTCGTCATTTGTTTTTTTTGCCTGCTCTGCAACAAAATCCGCAAGTCCTGCATTTGCAAGATCGCTGTCAGAAATTGTAACTGGCGCTTCTTCTTCCTGGGGAATTTTTTCTGGCTGGTTTGCCTCTGAATGAGTGCGGGATGCGAGGGTAACTTGGATTTCGCTTTTTTTTCCAGTTTCAAGGTCTCGGATTTCTGCGGAAAGCCCGTTATTTTTGTCCACGTCGATTGCAAGGCATAAAGTCGGCTCTCCGTTCTGATGCGGATTCAAATTTGTGATTTCAAGCGTATCAACATATTCTGCGCCTTCGAGTGTTCCAGTTTCTGTTCTATATACATCGACCTGGACTTTTGTCTGATTGTCCATGACCGTTGTTAGGTCAATAGTTTTCTTTTCTGGATTGCCTTCTTCCAAAAGCGGATAGAAAGTTCCGTCTGCGAGTTTTATTCCAATAGACTTCATATTGCACCCTCTGAATAAAAAGATTCCCTTGTTCTGATTTTCGGAAAAAATAAAGCGGATGTTTAGGAAAAAAGTTTCGTTTAATGCCAATGAACGTACAGAAAAAATTTAATAAAAATTTATAAAAGTACTTGACAAATCCCGGGGGGGGGTACAATAGACATTGCTGAATTTTTTCAGCGTAATCTATTTTTTAAGGAGTGAACTTATGAGAAAGTTTGCTAAAATTTCAGCTGTATTGGCAGCTATGGTTCTTGCGCTTGCATTTGTAAGCTGCAAAGATGACGATGACGACGACGACGATCCAAGTGTTGTAACAACTTGGTATTGCACAGAAACGGATGAAGATGATGGTTCTGTTTTTACAGAAACACTTTACTTCTATGATGACAGCACATTTAAAATGGTAATGTCTTCTGAAGGCGTAAATATAACTGATGCAACTGGAACATATACTGGTGATACAACAAAAGATGAAAATATTGTAATAACATTAAAGAAGATTGTAAAAGGCGCACTTGAGGACTCTGACTCAACAGAGCTTGTTGATGTTCCATCAGAATATGCTTCAAAATTTGTTATTAAAGCTACAATTAATGGAAATACATTGGCTGCTGTAATGGATGATGAGACTAGTTATTATATTAAAAAATAACTCTTTCTTCACTGAATATTTTTTAGGCTGTCAGTTCTTGAAATGCGTTTCAAGCAATTGGCGGCCTTTTTTGTCTTTAAAATTTTCTATTGTAAAAGCCGCATATTCGTGTTACTATAAAAAGATACATACACTTTTTAATCTTTTTGAGGTTTTTCGCAATGTCAAAGAAAATGATAATGGGAAACGAGGCGATTGCCTTGGGCGCAATTTGTGCCGGGGTAAATGTAATTTCCGGCTATCCGGGAACGCCTTCATCAGAGATAATAGAATTTGCGGCAAAATACATAAAGCAGACCGGAGCCTACATAGAATGGTCAGTCAACGAAAAGGCTGCACTTGAAGTTGCGGCTGGGGCTTCGTATTGCGGCGCACGCACTTTAGTTACAATGAAGCAGGTTGGACTGAATGTTGCCGGAGACCCTGCAATGTGTCTTTCCTACGTTGGCGTAAAAGGCGGAATGGTGATTGTAAGCGCGGATGATCCAGGACCAATAAGCTCGCAGACAGAACAGGACACAAGAATGTACGGCGCATTTTCAAAGATTCCGGTTTTTGATCCAAGCTCGCCGGAAGAAGCCTTTGAGATGATTCAGCAGGCATTCAAGTTTTCTGAAAGATACAATACACCGGTATTGCTTCGTCCCACAACGAGAATTGACCACGGATACGCAAGCATGGAAATCCCGGAACTTCCAAAGGCAAAAAAAATTGAAGGGTTTGAAAAAGACACAGGCCGCTGGGTGATTTTTCCGCGCACATCTTTTTTGAACCACAAGCGGATTTTTGAGCGCAACGAATTTATTCTTCCGTCTGAATTTTCAAAAAGCAAATTTAATTTTATAGAAAACAAAATTCCTGGTAGCAAAAAGGGAATTGTTGCAAGCGGCGTGAGTTATTGCTATGCAAAGGAAGCCTTGGAAATTCTTGGTGAAAAAAATATTCCTGTTTTAAAAATCGGAACGCCTTATCCATTTCCTTCTGATCTTGCAAAAAGTTTTTTAGCGGACGCAGAAGAAGTTCTTGTAATTGAAGAGCTTGACCCGGTTATTGAAAACGAGCTTTTAAAGTTGTGCGGAAAAAATCATCTTGAAAATAAAATCCATGGAAAGCTCACAAAAGAAATTCCGGAAGCCGGAGAATATTCTGTGGAAATTGTAAAGCAGGCGATTGCAAAATTTATCGGGCTCGAAGTTTCAGAAAATAAAATTGAACTTCCGCCTCTTCCAGTGCGTCCTCCGGTTCTGTGCGCCGGCTGTCCTCACCGTGCGAGTTTCTATGCGGTAAAGCAGGCGATGAAAGGCGAGAAGACAGTCTACTGCGGCGACATCGGGTGCTACACTTTGGGAAACGCCAAGCCGCTTGATATGTGCGATACTTGTCTTTGCATGGGTGCGGACATAACCATGGCTCAGGGATTTTTTCATGCGGAAAACGACAGGCACTGCTTTTCATTTATCGGCGACTCGACTTTTTTTGCTTCGGGAATCACTGGCGTTGTAAATGCGGTCTACAATCAGGCTCGGCAGACAATCTGCATTCTGGACAATTCCACAACTGCGATGACAGGACATCAGCCTCATCCCGGAACAGGCGTTACGATGATGGGCGAAATCACGGAAAAAATCAGCATCGAAAAAATCCTCAAGGCGGTCGGAGTTGAGCCTGTCGTTACGGTGAATCCGTTTGACTTGGAAGAAAGTATTGCGGCGGTGAAAGAATGTGATTCGCACGAAGGAGTCAGCGCGGTTATTTTCAAGTCTCCGTGCATCGCACTTCTGCGCAAGGAAGAATTCAAGGAATTCAGAAAGCCCGCTCTCTGCGTTGAAAATGAAAAATGCGTCGGCTGCAAAAAATGCATAAACGAAATCGGCTGTCCCGCGCTCGGCATGAACGGCAAAAAAGCCCGGATTGACTCTTCACTCTGCACGGGATGTTCATTGTGCCTGCAGATTTGCCCGGTAAATGCGATTGCTTCAAAAAACTAAAGGCGGAAAAAATGAGTGTGAATATTTTGATATGCGGAATCGGCGGACAGGGAACTGTTCTTGCCGCTAAACTTTTGGATCAGGCGGCTCTTCTTTGCGGACTTACGGTTCATTCTGCGGAAACAATCGGAATGGCTCAGCGCGGCGGCTCAGTTGTAAGCCACGTCAGAATCGGCGAGAACTGCTGGTCGCCTCTCATTACGCTCGGCCAGGCGGACATGATTATTTCTTTTGAAATGACAGAAGCTGTAAGAAACATTCAGTATTTAAAACGCGGCGGAACAATTGTTGTTAATAAAAAAGTTACGTTGTCTTCAGTTTGTGCCGGAAAGGAAAATTCAGCTGATGAAAATTCGCTTTTGGAATTCCTGAATAAAAACTGCGGTTCGGTTTGCGTTGTTGATTCAGAAAAGATTTGCTGCGAGCTTGGCACTTCAAAAGTTGTAAACACAATTCTTTTGGGTGCGGCGGCTTCACGCGGAATAAACGGAATCAGCATAGAAAAAATAAAGGAAGCCTTAAGAACAACGGTAAAACCTGCGTTGGTTGACATTAATATAAAAGCACTGGAAAAAGGCTTTGGAGGAAAAATATGAAATTAAATGAAAAGCAGCTTGCTCAAGTTGACAGGCAGATTAAGCGTCTTGTTGCAGGCGACAGTTACTACGGAAAAATTTTGAAAGAGAAAAAAATTACCGGCGTTTCAAGTCAGGAAGAATTTGAAGCTCTTCCGTTTTCCAGTAAGGATGATTTGCGCAATGCATATCCGCTTGGAATTCAGGCTGTGCCGGATGAAGAAATTGTTAGAATCCATTCATCGTCAGGAACAACAGGAAAACCGGTTATAATTCCGTATACTGCAAAAGATGTTGACGATTGGTCTGCTATGTTCGCGAGATGCTATGAAGTTGCCGGAATCACAAAAAATGACAGAATTCAAATTACGGCTGGCTACGGACTTTGGACAGCGGGAATCGGATTTCAGGCTGGATGTGAAAAACTTGGCGCAATGGCAATTCCGATGGGACCGGGCAATACGGAAAAACAGATTCAGATGATGCAGGATTTAAAATCTACTGTTTTAACTGCGACTTCATCTTATGCGCTTTTGCTTGCGGAAGAAATCAACAAGCGCGGACTGAAAGATAAAATTTATTTGAAAAAGGGCGTGTTCGGTTCTGAACGCTGGTCTAAAAAAATGCGCAAATATATCAAAGATGAGCTTGGTGTTGAGCTTTACGATATTTATGGACTTACAGAAATTTACGGACCGGGAATCGGAATTAACTGCGAAAAAGAAAGCGGTATTCATTATTGGGATGACTACATTTATATAGAAATAATCGATCCAAAAACCGGAAAAACTTTGCCGGACGGAGAAGAAGGCGAAATCGTAATTACAACTCTCGTAAAGGAAGGTGCGCCGCTTTTAAGATTCAGAACACACGACATTTCAAGAATCATTCCTGAAAAATGCAGCTGCGGAAGATGCTATCCGCGAATCGACATGATAAAGGGAAGAAGCGATGATATGTTTAAAGTTCACGGCGTAAATATATTCCCAAGCCAAGTTGAAGAGTTGCTGCAAAATGTTGACGGAGTTTCGAGCGAATATTCAATTGCGATTGCGCACGATGATGAAATCAACAAGGACATTATGATCCTTACTGCGGAAGCCGAGGGCAGAGTGAACTTTGAAGAAACCGCAAAAAAAATCGGTGAAATGTTCAAGTCGAAAATCGGTGTAACTCCAAAGATTACAATTGTTCCGGTCGGTACTCTTCCACGCAGCGAAAAGAAAACAAAACGCGTAACCGACTACCGCGACAACTGAAATAGAGTTTGCAACAAGTTGGATAAATTGGTAGAATAAAAAAATATTTACAAACAGAATTTTATTGGAGAAACTATGAGTGATAAAAAAAATTTGTGTCCATGTGGTTCAGGAAAAGATTATGCTGAATGTTGCGAAAAAATTATTAAGGGCACAGAAAAAGCAAAAACCGCTGAAGCTCTTATGAGGGCGCGCTATACGGCTTATGTAAAGCATGAAATTGATTTCATTATCAACAGCTGCGAGAAAGGCGAAAAAATTGCAGAAATTGACCGCAAGGCAACTGAAGACTGGAGCAACAATAGCACTTGGCATGGCTTGAAAATTCTTCGCACAGAAAAAGGAACAGAAAACGATGACGAGGGTATTGTTGAATTTGAGGCTGAATATACTTCAAAAGGAATGCACGACATTCATCACGAAATCGGAGGTTTTAAAAAAGTAAACGGCGAATGGCTTTACAGTGAAGGCATGATGCGCCCGACAACAGTTGTAAGAGAAGGCAGAAAAATCGGCCGCAATGAACCATGCCCTTGTGGAAGCGGAAAAAAATATAAAAATTGCTGCGGCAAGAATTGACGCAGCAATTTTGTACAAGTTTGCGACTAAGCGGGAGCAAATACCAAACTGCGGCAAGAATTGACGCAGCAATTTTGTACAATAATTAATTGCAGATAAAAAATAATATGGAACTGTCCAAAAAGTTCAAAATGTCATTGTCGTACTTGATACTGCGATGTTTCTGAAAGGAACTCGGTTAACAATCTATATATATTATACATTTAGATTTTCGGTTCAAGTCCGAAAACGACAAAAAAATACTTTTTGGTCAACCCATATTTGCAAAGCGGTATTAGTCAGAATTTTCTTTTGAAAAATAAAAATCTATATGTCAAAAAATATTTATACAGGCTTTCATGCTGTAGAAGAAAAAGTCAAGCTGTATTCAGTTTCTAAACCTAAAGAAATCAGCTTGAAAATTTTTTATTCAAAGCCAGGACCAAGAATCAAAAAAATAATTTCACTTGCAAAGGATTCAAATTTTGAAGTTTCACTTATGAATGAAAAAGAACTTGACTCAATGGTTTCTTCACTTCCAGAAACTGCTCGTGATCACCGCGGAATTATTCTTTTAGTTGAAGGCGAAAAAGAAAATTCAAAAAATCAAATTCAGCTTGAGCAGTGGATTACTTGCTGCCCGGAAAATGCTGTTGTTATTGTTCTTGATAGTGTTACCGATCCGCATAATGTCGGCGCGATTTTGCGTTCATGTGATCAGTTCGGTGCAAGCCTTATGGTTGTTCCAGATCATCGAAGTGCGGACATAAACAATAACGAAATAATTGCACGTGCGAGCGCGGGAGCTTCTTCTTGGGTTGATGTTGCAAAAGTTCCAAATCTTGTCCGTGCAGTTCAGATTTTAAAGTCAGCCGGATTTTGGATTTACGGAGCAGATGCAGGTGGAACAACTCTTTCAAAAATAAAATTTCCAAAAAAAACTTGTATCATAATGGGAAGCGAAGGTAGCGGAATTGCCCGGCTTTTGCAGGAACAGTGTGACGAAATTGTTTCCATTCCAACTTGCGGAAAAATTGACAGCCTGAATGTTTCTGTTGCGGCCGGAGTTCTTCTTTATGAAGCCTACAGACAAAAACTGGAAAATTAATTTGCACTGCTTATTTATTTTTCTAAAGCATTACAAGTCCTTTGCCTCTTAGCGCGCGAAGGATTTTTTTTACTTTCGGATTTTTCTGAATAAGATTTTCCATGAATGAACTGTCAAAACTTTTAGGTGAAAGGCAATAAAGCGCATGAAAAAATTCTTCTTTTTCCTGTGATGAAATATTTACTGGGATTTTAAAATCTTCATGCATATAGTTCCACAAAAACTTGTTTTCACAGAAAATGGCATTTCCTGCAAGCCAAAAAAGTTTTTTTACATTTAACGGAAAATTCCATTCTTTGTTGCGGCGTTCTTCATATTTTTCAATTGATTTTGAAATTAAGTCTTTTGGAACATTTGGACGAGGAACTTTAAATTCAAACCATTTTTCAACAGGAACATTTAAATTTTCTCCGTGCATCCAGCTTTGAAGTGCGGCATAAAGTCCGTTTCCGAATTTTGCGGATTTTTCTTCATCTTTAAAGTGCAGTCCATTTTTTGCAAATACTCCAGAATTTTTGGGAGCGAATGGATTTAAGTTTTTGTGAAGTCCTTCTTTCCATTCCGAATAAATCCTTGAATGTCTTGTTAAGACAAATTTGTGCCAGAAGCATGAGTCAAGAAGTCCTGCCGCATAAAGCTGCCGTAAAGTTTCCATGGAATTTATTGTGTCTTGCTCAGTTTCTCCAAAGTAGCCGTAAATCATGTATGCGTGAATTAAAATGCCTGCTTCCTTGAATGCACAGCACGCACTTACAATTGAATCCAAATCTGTTCCCTTGCTTATACTGTCTAAGCCTGTTCCTGTTGCAATTTCAATTCCGCCGGAAACTCCAATAAGTCCGCCGGATGATAAGAATTCTGCTATGTCACGGGAATAAATTTTTTCAAATCTTACGTTTCCCCAAAATGAAAAAGATGCGGAATGCTTTAAATTTAACTTGGAAAATTTTAACATTGCGGCTGGAGGCATTGCTTCGTCAACAAAATGAATTCCGTGTATTCCATTTTTTTCTGATTGTGATTTTAATCCGTGAAAAAGATTTTCAATTTGAACAAGCCTGTAAGATGCAACATAGTCAAGGCTTACATCGCAGAACGCGCATTTGTGCCAGTAGCATCCGTGTGCAAGATAAGCTTTCATCCAGGCTCCGTCCGACCACAAACGCTGCATTGGATTTTCATCATCGGCAACACGCGGATAAATAGAAAAATCCGTTTCTGAATAATCAGGAACAATTAACGATGTCTGCTCGTTTTCAAATTTTTCGTATTTCAAAGATGACAGCAATGGCTCTATGACTTTTTCTTTTGTAAACAGACGCATTTTGTAAATATGCTTTTCTTCTGAAATTTTTCCGTCTGGAAATACATCAAAGAAATTTTTGTATGAACCGTAGCCTCTGTCGTAGCTTATTGCATCTGCATATTTAAAAAATGAACTATCGTTGAATTCTCTAAGCTCTGTGTTTATAAAACCGCCGCCAAAACAAATAAAAATTTTTTCGCCATATTTTTTCCGCAGATATTTTGCCGTGAAAAGAGCTGAAGTAAAAGTTCCCGCGAACGGCACAGAAATGCATACAAGCGTTTTTTCATTTTCAGTAATAGATGTTTTTGAAAACTCGGCTTCCAGAACTTCCGTGTAAAAAGTTGTCAAAATCGGTGAGTTAAGTTTTTCTTCAATTTGACTAAAAGAAGTTTCGTTTACAGCAATGCTTTCTGCGTAGCGCACGAGTGAAAAGCTTTTATCGAACGCAACTGAAATGTAGTCAGCCAAATCTTCAAGGGCAAGGCTTGCAATATTTCTTGTGTCGTTTACAGTTGGCTCTCTGTCAAGATTTTCTATGTAGTTTTCCATGCGGTTTCCGCGCGGAGTGTATGGACTTAAAATAAATCTGTGGCAAAGTTCGTGTGCGCTTGGATTTTGTTTTCCGCATAAAGTTGACATTATAAAGTCAATCCATTCAATCCATAAATCGCTTTGAAAAATATATCGTCTTAAATTTTTTGCAGTTGCGAACTCTCCGTTTTTTTCTGCGGTAAAAGCAATCTTCATTGCATTTTCTTTTGAAAGTTCAAAAAGTTTTTTCAGTCCGTTTTTTGAAAAAATTGAATGTACGAGCTGCACACTTAAATCGTGCCATACAGCATTGTGTCCGTTTTTATTGAAAAAAGATTTTAAATATGCTCCAGATGGGTATGGGGAATTAAGCTGAACTAAAGGCGGCTGGATTACAATTGCATTCATAACATGATAATTTTAATTATAAGGAAAGCTGCTGTCAAATATTTTTTATGGAAGATTGTTATATCGATGCGGAAAATCGTTAAAGAAAAAAATATTTTTGTGTATTATAATTTTCTAAAAATTGCAATTAAGTGAGGTTTGTATGGCATCGCTTCTTCTTGCTGTGATTTATGTGGCTTTTATAAGTCTTGGACTTCCTGACCCATTGCTTGGTTCTGCATGGCCTTCGATGTACAAGGATTTTGGCGTTGACATTTCTTTTGCTGGAATTATTGCGATGATTATTGCCTCAGGAACTGTTTTTTCAAGCCTTATGAGCGACTGGTTTACAAAAAAAGCCGGTGTTGGAAAAGTCATGGTGATAAGTGTGGCTACAACAGCTCTTGCGCTTTTTGGATTTTCAATAAGTACTTCATTTTGGATGCTTTGTATTTGGGCTATTCCTTATGGACTTGGAGCCGGAAGTGTGGATGCGGCACTTAATAATTATGTCGCCCTTAATTACAAAAGCCGACACATGAGCTGGCTTCATTGTATGTGGGGAGTAGGAACTGCGATTGGTCCTTCTATAATGGGATTTGCGTTGGCTGGTCAGCACGGATGGAATTATGGCTATAGATATATTGCGATTTTTCAGACTGCGCTTACGGTGATTCTTGTTGCTTCAGTTCCGCTTTGGAAAAAAAATAAAGCCCAATCTGATTTGCATGAATCTGAAAAAAATGAAAGGCCACTTTCCTTGCGTCAGATTTTTTTAATTCCAGGCGCAAAGGAAGTTATGATTGCGTTTTTTTGCTACAGCACGCTTGAACAGACAACTGGACTTTGGGCAGGAAGCTATCTTGCGCTTTATGAAAATGTTTCTCCTGAAAAAGCCGCTTTTTTTGCAGGAATGTTCTACATTGGAATTACAGCAGGACGCGCCATCAGCGGATTTTTAACAATGAAAATGAATGACACTCAAATGATTCGGCTTGGACAAATTTTTGCGCTTGCAGGAGTTGTCGCGGTAATTTTGCCTTTTGGACAAATTTCCACAATTGGAGGACTTGTAACAATCGGACTTGGATGCGCGCCGATTTATCCATGCATAATACATTCCACTCCAGCGCATTTTGGAGCAGACAAGTCTCAGGCAATAATTGGAATTCAGATGGCAAGTGCTTATACCGGCACAACTTTAATGCCGCCGTTGTTTGGAATGATTGCATCAAAAACTACAATTGCTTTGTATCCTTTTTGTCTTTTACTTGCCCTTGCGCTTCTTTTTATTATGCATGAAAAACTTGTAAAGAAAACTTCGGAAGTTTAATTTAAAAGCCGTACTTTGCATACAAGCGGAAGATGGTCGCTGTATCCTCTTCCGTTCCAAAGTGAATATTTGTACGGAATTGAATTTTCGTTGCACCAAAATCCTTCTGCCGCAGGAAAAAAATCTTCAACTTCTATTTTCCCTGAATAAAAAATATTGTCTATGCGCGACCATTCTTCTCTGAAATAATAGCTTCCAGGCTCTATTAAGTTTTCATTTTCATCAAACCAAGTTGATTTTACCAAAAGTCCTTCATCGCCAAGAAGCTTTCCGTGCCAGGCTCTAAGCAGTACATTTCCGTTTTCCTTTACGCAAAAATCATTTATGTCCCGGTTGAAATCTCCAACTGCGAAAACAGCTTTGCCTTCATTTAATGCATGGCTCATAAAAAATGAAAGAACGCATTCTTCACGGTTTCGCCACTTTTCAGTTTTTTCTTCTCCTCCGCTTTTGCTTTTCCAGTGGTTTACAAAAATGCTCAAAGTTTTTTCTTTTAATTTTATTTCAATTTTTGACAAAGGTCTTGTTCGAGGCATTTTTTCATTTTCAGTTCTTATGTCGAGCGAATGCAAATTCATTTTTTGCAATGGAATTCTTGAAAGAACTCCGCACCCAATTGCGCCGCCTTCGTTTTTTGAAAAGCAAGCATATCTGTAGATTTTCCGCGGATTCCATTCGCCTGCAAGAAAATTGCTTATGTCAAACAGAACATTTGAATTTTCAAGTTCTTCCATTATAAAAATATCAGCGTCAAGTTTTTTTATAACGGAACAAAGCCGCTTGAGCCGCTCCTTGTACATTTCCTCTCCCCAAGTTTTGCTTTTGGCGAATTCAGAATATTCTGTTCCGTCATTGTTCGCATCAAAAAAAGTCTGGACATTCCAGTTTGCAATTTTTACCTCAGACTTTCCGGAATTACAGCAGGCAAAAAACGGCAGAAATAAAATCCACAAAACAGCATAAAATTTAAATTGCTTGTTGAAATTAATTTTCCTCATAATTTCCTCCAAAAATATATATTCGAATATTTACAAAAAATGTATTAAATTGATAAAATATTTTAAAAATGAAAGACATTCCTTTGCCAACGAAACGCAGGCTTGTTCTTTTGGAGCGGCTGCTTTCAGGATATAAAGAAAAAAACATAACTTCGCAAAAAATTCAGGAGCTTACCGGCTGGACTTCTGCAGTTGTCCGTCGTGATATTTCGGCTTTAAAATTGAACTGCGGCGCAACGAACGGCTACAAGGTTGAAGAGCTAAAGTCTCATCTTGAAAAAATGTTCGGTGAAAAAAAAGAAAGCTTGCGGTGCTGCATTGTTGGTCTTGGAAGAATGGGGCAGGCACTGCTGGACACTTCGGAGCTTTATGATTCGCCATTTAAAATCGTAGCCGGATTTGACTCAAGCGTGAATAAAACTGAAGTTCTAAGTTCATCGTTTCCGCTTCATCCCACGACTTTGATGAAAAAAATTATCCATGAAGAAGAAATTTCCTATGCGATTCTTACCGTTGATTCAGATGAAGCCCAGCCGCTTACTGATTTGCTTATTGACTGCGGAATAAAGGGAATTGTGAATTACACGCCTTGTGTTTTAAAAGTTCCGATCGAAGTTCCAATAGAAAATGTAAGCCTTTTGACTGCTCTTGAAACTCTGGCTATAAACTGAAAACTTCATTTTAAAAGTTAAATTTCTGCATTAATCCTATTGACATTCTGATGTGAATTTTGCTAGTATATTTCCACATTCATGGAGCGATGTCTGAGTGGTCGAAAGTACCTGTCTTGAAAACAGGCGTGCCGAAAGGTACCGGGGGTTCGAATCCCTCTCGCTCCGTCCTAAACAGAGTTTTAGGGAATTGGAGGCGTTGTAGAGCGGTTAATACAACGGTTTGCTAAACCGTCGGTTCCCTAAAGGGCCGGGCAGGTTCGACTCCTGTCGCCTCCGCTACTAAACAGGTTTCACTTGATTTAGCAGCAGAGAAAAGGTCTGTTTATGAGATTGTAGCTCAGCTGGATTAGAGCACCACCCTGCGGAGGTGGGGGTCGCACGTTCGAATCGTGTCAGTCTCAATTATATTTAAATTTCAGTTTATAAGGATTCAGCAAGAATGAATCCTTTTTTTGTTGACATTTAGGAAAGATGTCCGAGTGGTTTAAGGTACACCCTTGGAAGGGGTGCGTAGCAGAAATGTTACCGGGGGTTCGAATCCCCCTCTTTCCGATTTTGAGCCTAGATGCTCTGCACATTGCAGCTGGAAAACCCCGCCAGAGCGGGAACGCAGCAACGGTATTCAGTTTGCAGTGGTGCCGGAGATTATCTAGGCTCTTTTTTTACATTGAAAAGTCTTTTCCAAGGTAGATTTCTCGGGCTTCCTGCGATTTTAAGATTTCTTCCTTTCCGCCCGAAACCAGAATTGTTCCTGTGGAAATTATTATGGCGCGGTCGGTTATTTCCAAAGTGTCGCGTACATTGTGGTCTGTTATAAGAACGCCGATTCCTCTTTTTGCAAGCAGCCTTATGATTCCTTTTATATCCGCAACTGCAATCGGGTCTATTCCGGCAAAAGGCTCGTCTAAAAGCAGAAACTTCGGTTCTATTGCAAGCGAGCGCGCTATTTCAGTTCTGCGTCGTTCTCCGCCAGACAAAGTGTATGCCTGCTGTTTTCTTATGCGCCCGATGTTGAATTCTTCAATAAGCTGGTCAAGTTCCCGTTTTTTTTCGATTCGAGTTAAATCCTTGCGCGTTTCAAGAATTGCCCAGATATTTTCTTCAACTGTAAGTTTTCTAAAAACTGAAGGTTCCTGCGGAAGGTACGAAATTCCTGCTCTTGCCCTCTTGTACATCGGAAGTTGCGTTATGCATTCTTCATCAAGAAAAACATCGCCTGCCGTTGGCTTGTAAAATCCGACAATCATATAAAAAGTTGTGGTTTTTCCAGCTCCGTTTGGTCCCAAAAGTCCAAGAACTTCCCCGGTCTGCATTGAAAAATCAACGCCCTTTACAACGCTTTTTTTTCCAAATGATTTGTATAATGAAGAAACTCTTAGCGTGTTTTTATCTTTATTCTGGGATTCCATTTTGCTCCTCCGGGATTTCTTCTTTTTCTTCCTCGTTTTCGCTGCTTTCTGTTTTTGGCTCGGCGGAATTTTTTTGCTCCGGCTTGCTTGATTCTGCAGTGGAAACAGAGCCTTTTACTCTTCCTGTGAGTGTTATTTCCTGAGTTTCCATATCAAGAAGAATTACCTGCGCGCGGAAAGTGTCTCCGTTCTGCACAATCTTCGGATTTCCGCTCATCTCCAAAGTCTGCTCGTTTTTGCTGTAGATTGCATAGGCGGAAGTGCAGACATTTTTCTTTTGCGTCAAATTCACTTGAATCTGCATGATGGCGGTTTCTTTTTTTTGGTCGTATTCAATAAGCTCAGCTTTTGCGTTTACTCCGTTTTCTATGTCCGAAAGCTCAACATTTTGCTCCAGAACCGCGATTTTTGTCTGCCTGTCGTATTTCATTCTTTCGCAGGTAAAATCCATTTTGCTTTCTGTGTTTTTTCCTATAACATTTCCGCTTGCTGTTATCCGCCTGAAATTTTTTCCGGAAAGTTCTATTGTTTCCGCAGAAATTTCCATGCTTTCAGTTTTTACTTTTGCGTTGCCTTTTAGAATTGTTGTGCTGTTTTTGCTTCCGGCTTTTCCTGTCATTGAATCCGCACTGAACGTTATCTGCTCCGTGTTTGCCGTAATAGAAAAAATCAGCAATATTATATAGAACAAAATAAATTTTTTACTCTTCACTGAAATCTTCTCCGTTTGATTCATTGTCGTCAGTTGTAATTGTTCCTGTTACAGGATTTGCAAACTCAAAGCTTTTTGACGCGCCGCTCGCAGAAAATCCGCTTCCCTGAATTTCAATGTCGCTTCTGGTGAGCTTTACATTTCCGTCTTTTGTGGAAACCATCTGCTTTGTTTCTGAATTCCATTTTAGGCTTTCCGCGTTTATCTTGAAATTCTGCTCTATGTTATCTATGAAAATTTCGTTGAACAGCGTGTAGATTTTTGTGTCGCTGTTGATTCCAAGCAAAGCGCAATATCCTTCAGTTAAAAGGTCGCCGCCTGAATTCCAAGTTTTAAATCTTGCATTTTTTGCATAAGTTGAACTGTCCTTGTACTGCTCAAGAGTCTGCGCCTGAATTTGTGTTGAAAGTTTGTTATCTTCGTATTTTTTATAGTCGGCGTCTTTAAATTCAAGTTCCGGGGAAGAATCTGTTCCGCTGGGATTTTCATCGTATTTTAAGGAACAGGAGGAAAATGCAAGGAGCAAAAGTAAAAGAACGGCTTTGGACATTTTGTGTTTACAGAACTTCGATTATTTCAGGCTTGCCGGGGATTGGAACTTTCCGTGTAACTGCAAAAACTAGTGTGGAAGACAAAAGAAGAAATAAAAGCACAAACACAGCTTTTCCGTCGTTTGAAATCGATTTGCCAAAAAAGCTCATTATAGGCGAGGCTGAAAAATATCCTGCGATTGCGCATAAAAACGGAATAAAAAGCGAAACGATTCCCTGAGCTGCCTGCACTTTTTTGTTCGCTCCGATGATTACAATAGAGCCGCTTGAAATTTTCATGTTCTGCGGATTTGCAATTTCAAATGCATGGTTTCGTTTTGCACATCCGGCTGAGCAGCTTGTGCATTCTTCTTTTTCAAATCTTGCGGCAAGAATTTTGTTTTCAGTTATCGACATTATAAGAGCTTTTTCGGTCATGTTTTCCTTCTTGACGGATTTTATTCAGCTTTTTTTATTGATTCAAGCATCCTGTTGCATTCCTGGACGCCGGCTTGGTTGTGCAGTTCTTGGTAAGTGTCGCGCAGGTTGAACAGGGCATCATAATAATGCGGACTAAGCGAAACCGCATGCTCAAAAAATTCTGCGGCTTCCAAATAATCTCCCTGCTGAAATCTTATGACTCCGCTTGTGTTCCAGTAATGAGGATTCACTGGATTTAGCTCAAGGCCTTTTGCGCAGTACAAAATTGCCTCATCGAATGTCTTTGCAGAAACACAAAATGAAGCAAGGCTGTCCAATGTGTCTTCGTCGTAGGGATTTATTCTATAAGCGTGTTCCATTGCGGCTTTTGCAAGTGAAATGTTTCCTGCGTCATGGTAAGTAAGTCCCAGATTGAACCATAAAAGATAATTTGAATTTTCTACAGTTATTGCGCGCTTTAAGCAGGCAATAGCATCCTCGTATTCACCTTTTGAGGCAAGATGAACTGCCTGATTATTTAGTTTTTCGCTGTTTTCAAGCATCTTTGTTTTCTGCTCCCATAAGTTCTTTTGGAATCATCGAAATAAAAAGCTCTTTTATAAGAATCGCATCCTCGTTGTCTTTTCCGAAAAGGTTAATAAAAGAGTTTCCGCCGTTAAAAATAAGCTCGATTCCTTTTTTCTTTGCTATTTCAATAGAAGAATTTTGCTCCATAAGGGTGATTGCTTTTTCCACAGCCGGACTTTCAATTCCTTCTTTTGAAGCCTGAATAAAGCACTGGCTAAGCTCCTGAGTTTTTTGCGGATTTTTCTTGTTCTGCTCAAAAAATGTAAGGACTGGAAGCGATTTTTTGCCCTCAACGATGTCGTCGCCACGCTTTTTTCCGGGATTTCCTGTTGTAAGATTTATAACATCGTCAATAATCTGGAATCCGGCTCCAATTTCAGAAGCTATAATTCCGGCTTTTTTTACAGTTTCTTCGTCTGCGTTGGAAGCAAGAGTTCCTGTCTTTGCGGCAAGAGAAGCCAATGTTCCGGTTTTGCCTTTTACCATTTTAAGATATTCCTGTACGGAAGGAACTTTTGTATTGTCCCTGTGCCAAGCTATGTCCATTGCCTGCCCTAAATGAAGCCGTCTAAGCTCCATAAGATAGTTGCTGTAAAGCCTATTTTTAAGCTCTATAGAACAATTTAATTTCTCTATGCAGAGCGGAGCTTCAAAATATAGCCATGAGCCTGCGTTTATTGCAGTGTCGATTCCGTAAGTTATGTATGCGGCTGGTTTTCCGCGGCGGACAGGAGAACTGTCTTCAATATCGTCATGGATAAGGCTTGCAGTATGCACAAATTCAACAAGAGGAGCGAGCAAATATGCTGCTTCCTGCGATTTTTCTTTATCTTTGGCACAAGCACGCGCGCATAAAACCAAAAGTAACGGCCGCCATCTTTTTCCGCCCAAATCCACCAAAGAGCGAGTTGTTTCTATAAGCGGAAAAATGTGCTTGGAGTCTATGTTTTCGTTTCCAAATGAAAATTTTTTCCATTCGCTGTTTGCTTCAAGCGGAAGAAAGTTTTTTATAGAAGACTCAATCTGTTCCAAATGCGCCAAAAAATGCTTATTCATAGAATACAATAATAACTGAGGTTGCTTCAAAAGTCTATGGCTATTTGGAAATAGGAAAAGGAATTAAGATACTCCGGGCAAGCCGGAGCATGACATAATTTTAGACCTGGAATGAAATCAGTTTTAGTAAGTATAAGAAAAGTCTTCTATGCGGGAAAGCTCGTTTACCGTTGTTCCGAATTTTTCTGCGACATCGTAGTAGCTTATTCTTACAGGATTTCCCAATGCATCATTCTTGTAAATGCGGCGTTCTTTGATTTTTCCGTTTTCGTAAACCTGAATTTCTGTAAGGAAGTCGTTTGCGTCATAGCGGAAAGCAACTTTGTTTGTGCAGTTTCCTTCCTCGTCAAAAGTTTCTATTGCGGAGATTTTTTTTGATTCTGTAAATGAATAGCTTCTTGAAAGGCTGAATGTTCCGTCTCCGTTGTATTCGGTTTCCTGAACAGGAATTCCGTCGTCATCCAAAGTCTGGATTATGCGCATATAGAGTTTTCCGTCTTTGTCGTAGTTGCTTTGTGTAACTTTTTTGCCTTCATATTTATAAATTGTCTTTGAGCTAAGGTTGCCTGAGTCACTTTCTGTAACTGTGTACGACTTGATTTTTGAGTCAACGCCGTATTCGTATTCAGTCTTAAGTTCGGCTGAAGAGGCAATGTCTGAATAGGTAAAGCCTTCAAGTTTTTTTGCATCGTAAACGTATGTAGTTTTTGTTATAAGCTCGTCTTTTGCGTTCAAAAGTGAAAATTCTGTTTCAAGTCCTTTACTGAATTTGTGAATTTCTTTTTCTGAAACAGAGCGGAAATATTCACCGAACTTAGAAGTTACAGAATAATTTGTCTTTGTGTAGGAAGAAACATTTCCGGCTGGAGTGAATCCAGTTGAAAAATTGTCGGCAAAAGCAGAAAATGCTGAAAGTACAGCAATAGCGAAAAAAGCGGTTTTTTTCATAAGTCCCCCAAGTGTTAAAAGTGTAAATTTATCTTCTTGATTATCGACTAAAAAACGAAAAATTTTTATAGTAAATACATGGATTTTTTTGAGCTTAAGGCTTTTGTTTCCGTGGCGAAGAATCTGCATTTTGCTCGTGCCGCAAATGAAATCAATTTAAGTCCTTCCGCATTAAGCCGGCTTATTTCAAGGCTGGAAGAAGAGACAGGCGCGGAGCTTTTTGACAGAAGAAGCAAGGATATATTTCTTACAGAAAAAGGTAGGAAATTTCTTGGATTTGCTTCAAAGTGTGTGGAAGAAAAAGAGAATCTTGTAAATGAATTTTCGCAGATAAAGGACAGTGTGTGTGGAACTCTTCATGTTTATGCTAGCGTTACAGCGTGCTACACGATAATGCCTCCGTTCATAAAGAAGCTTTCTGCAAAGTATCCGGCGGTTCATCTTTCCGTGGAAACAGGAGATCCTGCCGGGGCTGTGAGCGCGGTAAGGGAAGGTAGGGCTGAACTTGCGGTTGCGGCGATTCCAGATGAACGGTCTGCTTTTTTTGACTGCATTTCCGTGTGCCGAAGTCCTCTTGTGTTTGCCGCCGCTTTGAACGGTCCTTATGTTGACGTGCAGGGAAGTCCGCAGGACATAGTTTCCACAGTGCCTTTGATTTTGCCCAAAGCCGGACTTGCTCGCAAAAGATTCGATTCCTGGATAAAAAGCCGAAATGTTCATCCGGAGGTTGCCGCGGAAACAGAAGGAAACGAAGCTGTAATGGCTCTTGCTGCTCTTGGACTTGGAATAGGACTTGTTCCGAAGATTGTCCTTGAAAACGGACCGTACAAAGAAGGCTTTGTGTCGCATAACGCAGGAAACGCGCTGGGATTTTATGACATAGGTTTTATTCAAAAGGCAAAAATTACAGGAAGTGAAAGCGCAAGAAAAATCCGCATTGCAGTAAATGAAATATTGCATTCGCAGGCATAGTTTATAAATTTGGAGAATACTTATGGAAAAAGATTTGATTCGCATTGATAAATGCCAGATAAGAAAAGGCGGCTCTGTTTTAATTCCGCGGATTGACTGGACAATGAAAGAGGGCGAAGCCTGGCTTGTTACAGGTCCTAACGGCGGCGGAAAGGCTGACTTTATAAAAGCGTTGTATGGCTCTTTGGAATTCTATCCGGAACAGGGAGGCTCGTTCTATTCTGAATTTGCAAAAAGCACGGCTGTAGTTTCACTTGAAGAAGCCGCAAAATTAATAGAAGAAGAACGAGAGCGGGACGAAAGCGAATACTTGGACAAAATCGACATAGGAAGAACCGGCCGTGAATATATTTACGAAGTGATTGGCGGTGCAAAAAATAAATCAGAGCCTCTTGCAAAGGACGCATATAAGCTTGAAACATTTCCGCAGGTAAAACTTTGCGGCGTGGAAAAAATTCTTGACCGCGGACTTCGCTTTATGTCTACCGGGGAAATAAGGCGCACGCTTTTGTGCCGTTCACTTTTGTCTGGAGCCAAACTGCTTGTCTTGAGCGATCCTTTTGCGGGGCTTGATGCCGAATCACGTTCAATTCTAATGGAATTTTTCAACATGATTTTAAAGCGGCAGACTGAAAATTCCGGAACAGATTTTCCGCGCATAATTTTGTGCATGGAGCGGTTTACTGAAATTCCTGAAAAAATAAACCGCGTCCTTGAGTTTTCAGATAAAAAAATTTCCTTCTGCGCAAGCCGTTCTGAATACGAAAATCTCCTTGAAGCTAGAAACGCAGAAAAAAAATCAGTCCGCGAAAAAGAAAGAGAAGAATTTCTTTGCGAGCTAAAAAAAATCCGCAGTGAAAGCAACGCCGCCTTGGAAACAGAGGAATTTTCCGAAGTGCCGGAAAGTCTCATAAAATTCGAGGATGTGAATGTTGGCTGGGACGACCACAAGGTTCTTGTAAACTTAAACTGGGAGGTTAAAAAAGGCGAGCATTTTCTTGTAAGAGGACCAAACGGCTCTGGAAAAACCACAATCATGGAACTTATAACGGGCGACAATATGCAAGTGTTCCGCGAAAAAGTCTACTTGTTTGGAAGCCGGCGCGGTTCAGGCGAATCAATTTGGGACATAAAAAAACATCTTGGAATTGTAAGCTACAGGCTTCATGTGGAATACAGAATGGTCGGCGGAACTGATTTGCAGAGTGTGATTGTAAGCGGATTCAAGGACAGCATTGGACTTTACGAGCCTGCCACGGATTTTGAACTTGCAATGGCAAATGCTTGGCTTAAACTTGCAGGATTTTCCGGTCGCGAAAAGGAATCGTTTGGCTCTTTAAGCTACGGAGAGCAGCGCGCAATTCTGATTCTTAGAGCCGCAGTAAAGTCGCCTCGTGTTCTTATTTTGGATGAGCCTTGCCACGGACTTGACGAAAACTACCGCGGAAAAATCCTAGACCTTCTTGAAACCGTTGCGGAAACAGGAACAACAACGCTCCTGCATGTAACCCACGAGCCTTCAGAAGTCCTTGCCTGCGAAAAAAACATACTAGAGCTTTGCCCCGGCCAATCCCCAATGTATAAGATTTTGCATAAATAGCCCAAACTTCGAGTTTTATGATTTTATGTCATTATCGGGCTTGACCCTGCGATGTTTCTGAAAGAAACTCGGTTGATAATCTATTGAAAATTTTTAACAGATTCCTGACCGAGTTTACTGCATAAACATCGCAGTGTCGCAGCACGGGAATGACATTTAAATTACTGTTCTTATCAAAACTCGAAATTCAGGCTAAATAGGAAAACTGAAATTGTCATTGCCGTACTTGATGCTGCAATGTTTTGCTTGTCAAAATAGTCTTTGCAAGGGGTGCTGATATGTACACGGCAGGGGGTCTGCCTGGCATTAGACAGAGGGTGTTACAAGCATACGACAGTAGGTCTGCCGTGTACTTGCAATTGGCATAATTAAATGTTTTTTATTATTCTTCATCTGAGGCATCAGGATCGTTAGTACATCCATCAGCTGATATGTACATTGAGTTTCCGCTTAGGCATACGTTGCTGAATTTTATGTTCTCTAAATCTACAATAGAATCGATTGCGAAATTGTAAAGATTTACATTTACGACTCTGTTATGTGCAAAAAGTTTGCCTGATTTGCCTGCGGTTTTGTTTGGAAGAACAAAGTTTGCGCCACAGTCTGCAATTGCAAGTTCCTTTGGTTTTATGGCTACGAATCTGCGCGGACCGTAAAATTTTTGGTTATTTTCTTTTAACGTTGGAATGTATGCTTTGAGAGGTCCTATTGTGCTTCCTGCTGCGTTTTGAGGATTTCCAACGGAATTTATTGTTCTTTCGGAATTTGTCCAGCCTAATTTGTCCACTACTTCAAATCCTGAATCTGTGCCTGCAATTTTTAAAAGCGCGCCTCGGCTATATACTTTGCAGTCATGAAAATTATAGAAAGTGTCATCAGAGCCTATTGCATAATTTCCTATATTTGAAACCAGCACATAAACATAACCGTCATACAAAATAGCTATGTCGTTGATTGTGCCTGCAACGCCCATTTGTTCTGTGGACTGCGCAGTTCCTTTTGCTGTGATTGAAAATCCTGAATCATTGCTGCCCGTGATTGTTCCACGCTGAAGGTACGATGTGCCGCTGTTCGTGTATGCAATGTAAATGTCGCTGCCCTGAATTGCAAAAGCCGTGTAAGTTGCCCCGGAAACAGAAAAATTTGTGGAATATAATGAAGTCGCTGATGAAATTGTGGAAATAAAGTTTGTTGAAGGTTCTGTTATTTGTAAAAGTTTTAGTTCGCCACTGGAAGAATCATATCCGCCTATCCATAGACAATCTGTGCTATCATCAAAATACAAAGGGTCTTTTACGGATGTGCTAGTAAATTTAATGTCATAAGGTCCTGAGCCTTTCCCTTTATAGTAAATAAAATTTGTTCTATTAAATTGACTATCAGCGTTTTCTATATAGTAGATATAATATGCATAAAAAGATTCTGCAAATCCTAGAATAGTCGAATTGCCAGGTTTGTTTGAGCTAACGGAATCAATATTATTTATAGTTAAATCACTTGTTATAGAGTTAAACTCATCATAATAATATTTAGAATTATAAACATTCCATAAATAATATTTTTGATAATTAATTACATCTCTATTGCTAGCTAGTATCATCAAAATTGTTTTTTCTGCGGTTTCGCCGGCTACGACTTTTACTTCTATGCTTCCGCTTCCTATGCGTATTCCGTCTGAATCAAACGCTTCGGCTTTTACTGTGTATGTGGCAGGCTCAAGTTCGTCAAATGTAATTACCCCCCCCAATTCTGCGGTCTGCGAGTCGATAACTTCTTTGTCAAGGATTATGCTTACTTTGTAAGAACTGGCGTTGCTCTTGTTAAAAGTGTAAAGCCCGCGCTCCTCTCCCGGAACTGTTATTCGTATTGCGCCTTCTTTTCCGTTTGAGCTGTTCATGTTCATGCAAGATACAAGAGCAAGGATTAGTACCGGCAAAAATGCAAATGAAAATTTCTTAATGTTCATAAAATCCTCCTAGGTTTAATTTTGGGTTTTATATTTCACTGCTGAACGGTTCAGCGTGAACACATTTCATGTTTTTTTCAAGTTGCTCTGTGGAACTTGCACCAACCAGCACGCTTGTTACACCTTTCTGGCTAAGAATCCAGGACAAAGCCATTTCTGCAAGAGTTTCATTGCGTTTGCCTGCCTGCTCATTCCATGCCTTTAGTTTTTTCAGAAGTTCTGGAGTCAAGTCCTTGCTTTTTAGAAAATGTTCCTTTGCCATTCTGCTGTCAGAAGGAATTCCGTTAAGGTAGCGGTCTGTAAGCAAACCTTGCGCCAATGGAGAAAATGAAATGAATCCAATTCCGTGCTCGGCGCAGTAGTCAAGAATGCCTTCCTCTTGCGGAGAGCGGTCAAGAAGATTCAGCCTGCCCTGATAAATAAGAAGCGGAACATCCCGTTCGCGAAGATATTTGTCGGCGAATTTCAACGCTTCAAGCGGCCAGCGGCTTAAACCCAGATAAAGGGCTTTTCCTTGCTTTACAATATCCACCATTGCCTGCAAAGTTTCTTCCAAAGGTGTGTCCGGATCGTAGCGGTGGCTGTAGAATAAGTCTACATATTCAAGATTCATGCGCTTTAAGCTTTGGTCAAGGCTTGCTGTAAGATACTTGCGCGAACCCCAGTTTCCGTAAGGACCCTCCCACATATCATAGCCGGCTTTTGTTGAAATAAAAAGTTCATCGCGGTAAGGTCGAAAGTCGTCTTTTATGAGCCTGCCCATTGTTTCTTCTGCGCTGCCATAAGGAGGACCATAGTTGTTTGCAAGGTCAAAATGATTTATTCCGTGGTCAAACGCAAAGTGTGTGATTTTCCGGCTGCGTTCATAAGAGTCGTTTCCGCCGAAGTTATGCCAAAATCCTAGGCTTACTTTGGGCAAGAGAATTCCGCTTTTTCCGCATCGATTGTATAAAGCTTGGGAGTCATCATAACGGCTGGCATCTGCTGTATAGATTCCTTTTAAGTCCATGTTATCTCCATAAGAATTTTGACGGTATTTTAGCAATGTTTTTATTTATGATTCCTTTTATACATTATAATGACTTGTCTTGGAATTTCCACTTTTTTGCGTGTTTTTTTGCAGATTTTATAAAAAAAAAGCTGCCCTTTGAAGTTTTCTTCACTTGGACAGCTTGTATAAAGTAAAAGATTTTAAGCTAGCTTAGCAGATTACAACAGAATTATCTGTGTGTGAGAATGGAGCAGGAATGTACTTGTCCGCCGCCCAGTCATTTTCCCAGTGCTTTCCGTCAAGAAGATAGCGGAACTGATATTCTTTTCCGGCTTCAAGAGGAATTTTTACAGAGAAAGAACCGTCTTTGCCTTTTTTCAACGGAGTTTCTGTGCTGCTCCAGCTATTAAAGTCTCCTGCGATTGAAACTTTTTCTGCGCCGTGTGCTGCTTCCTGAGAAACAGAAAAAGTTACGTTACAAGTTTTCTTGTCTTTGGAATAAGACTTTTTCAGTGACATTTCATGTCTCCTTATTATAAAAACAATTTGATAAAAACAACAATTGCCGGATAGAAAATAACGCATATATATGCATTGTTTCCGCTCCTTTGCTATATTCATATATTATATAATATTTCAAATGTAATCAAGGGCATATATAAAAACGTTCAGGGCGAACGCATTATAAATGTATTCAGCATAAAACTGGCTTCCGGACACGGTTTCCTGGTTCAAAATCGCGCAATAATGCGCTACACGCTGATTTTTGCAAAGCAACTATAGAATTGAGCGCTCACGCGGTCGCAACAATCAGCGTGTTTTTGCCCCGGGAACCGTTCCTTCGCGCTAAATTATTTATAATGCGTTTGCCCTGTAAAAACGATTTATGGGGAAGGGATTATTAAAATTCAGAGTAAAAGAGAAAAGAAGTTTGTTTTTTATTGCAATGTACGCTATAATGTACATAAATGAAGGTTCGTATGAATGCAATTACAGCGACAAAAGCAAGGGAAAATCTCTTTAAAATAATGGCGTTTGTTAATGACAATTCACAGCCTTTGACTCTTGCAAATTCAAAAGGAAAAAACGCACCTTGTAAAAGATTGTCTTTCTGAAAATGAAGTTGAGTGGTAGCAATGTATCTCATAAAATATGACAGACAAGCGGCAACGGTATTTAATAGACTTTTAGGCATCATAAAAGATTTCCACTCAAATTGCCATTTAAATACTGTACTAAATGTCTCCTTATTAGTGCGCTCATCAACACCCATTTAGTGCAGTAATTGCCTCATTGTTAGAGCACTAATCGGTACCTTATTACTGTAATTTTAGAAGCTAAAGGTGAAAAAAATTTCCCTTGCTTGTTTTTGTGCTTTTGATTATATTGTTTTGAACAAATTATCCGCTGATTTATCCAAATTGCAGGCGGAACAGTTTTCTTGTGGAACTGAAACTTGCTAAACAGGAGGCTCTAAAAATGAGCGCTGTCTTATCGAAAAATCATTATTTATTTACTTCGGAATCCGTGGGGGAAGGTCACCCGGACAAAGTTTGCGACCAGATTTCAGATGGAATTCTTGATGAATGTCTGCGTCAGGATCCAGAAAGCCATGTTGCCTGCGAAACTTTTGCATCCCAGGCTCTTATTCTTGTAGGCGGCGAACTTTCTACAAATGCTCACATTGATGTTCAGAAAGTTGCATACAATGTTGTTCAGAGAATTGGCTACACAAATCCAGACTACGGCTTGGACTGCAATTCCATGGCTGTTCTTAATATGATTCATTCCCAGTCATCGGATATAAATCAGGGAGTTGTAGGAAAAGGCCTTGATGAATTCAAAGGTCAGCAGGGCGCGGGAGATCAGGGAATGATGTTCGGCTTTGCCTGCAAGGAAACGCCTGAGCTTATGCCCGCTCCGATTATGTTTGCCCACAAGCTTATGAAAAAGTCCGCAGAGCTAAGAAAAAGCGGCGAAGTCAAATGGATGCGCCCGGATTCAAAGAGCCAGGTTACAATTGAATATGAAGGCCACCGTCCTGTAAGAATTGACACTGTTGTTATAAGCCAGCAGCACGATGCGGGAATCAGCTATGACGAAATAAAATCCACTGTAATGGAAAAAATAATAAAGCCAGTTCTTGAGCCTGCAGGGCTTTTGGATTCCAGCACAAAGTATTTTATAAATCCTACAGGCCAGTTTATAATCGGCGGCCCTGTTGGAGACACAGGTCTTACAGGCAGAAAAATAATTGTTGATACTTACGGCGGAATGGGACGGCACGGCGGCGGAGCTTTCAGCGGAAAAGATCCTAGCAAGGTTGACCGTTCTGGAGCATACATGGCGCGTTACATTGCAAAGAACATTGTTGCCGCGGATTTGGCGGAACGTTGCGAAGTTCAGCTTGCTTATGCGATTGGAGTTCCGTTCCCTGTTTCTGTTCTAGTTGAAACTTTTGGAACTGGAATTCTTCCCGACTGCCAGATTGCGGATGCTGTAAAAAAAGTTTTCGACTGCACTCCAGCTGGAATAACAAAAACGTTCAACCTTAAGCGTCCTATTTATTCCAAGACAGCTTCTTATGGTCATTTTGGAAATTCAGAATTTCCGTGGGAACAGACAGACAAAGCCGCTCTCCTAAAGAAAGAGTTCTAACTTGAAACTTTTAACTCCGCAGCAGATTTCGCAAGTCTTTCTGCGGTTTCAAAAATTGAATCCGTCTCCAGAAACCGAGCTTGTTGCTCCGAACGCTTTTTGTCTTTTGGTTAGTGTGGTTCTTTCCGCGCAGACTACGGACAAAGCCGTGAACAAAGCAACCGAGCCGCTTTATAAAGTCGCTTATACGCCGGAACTTATGCTTGCTCTTGGTGAAGAAAAAATAAAAGGCTTTATAAAATCAATCGGGCTTTACAAGAATAAGGCAAAGCATGTTGTGGGCTTGAGCAAAATGCTTGTGGAAAAATTCAATTCGCAAGTTCCAGACAACAGGAAAGACTTGGAATCTTTACCGGGCGTGGGAAGAAAAACCGCGAACGTTATTCTGAATGTTGTCTACCACAAGCCCACAATGCCGGTGGACACTCATCTGCTTAGAATCTGTCCCAAGATTGGACTTGCCCAAGGCTCAACGCCACTTGAAGTTGAACGTTCCCTGCTTGAGCGCATTCCCTCTGAATTTATGATGCACGCCCATCACTGGCTTATCTTGCATGGCCGCTATATTTGCACAGCGCGAAATCCCAAGTGCGCGGAATGCCCGATAAACGACTTGTGTCTTCACAATGAAAACTTTACCAAGTAAGTCCGATCCCTGCTGTGTAAGTGCCGAACTTTTGTGTTTCCTCGTCTTTTACAGAAGTGTTTACGTTGCTGCTCCAGTTGTAACTGTACTCAAGGTTCAGCATGAATTTTCCAAGCTTAAAATCTATGCCGGTTCCGGTTTTAAATACAACGTGGTCGTCGGTGCGCGCGTAAATTGAAGTCTGACCGTAAGGACGCAAGTGAGTTCCAAGGTTCAAGTTTAATCCGAAGATTCCGCCGAAAGAATAGACAGGAACATTTTTGTTAAGCGAAGGCAAATCTATTCCGGCTGAAATTCCTGCGAAGATAAATTTTCCGAGTCCAAGCGTAAGAGTTCCGTACATATTGTCAAGCGAGTAAGAGGAAAAGTCCGTGTTTGAAAAATCGATGTTGTCCGTGGAAGTTTCCGCGCTTACGTAAAATGCCCGCCTTCCTTTTTGTTCCCTGAATATTATGTCTTTTTTCTTTGCTTTTTCCGTGGAAGCGTTTTTGCTTTCGTCCTTGAGAAGTCTTTTTATGCGGGCGTTGTTTTTTTCAATCTGCTTTTCTGTCCTGAATTCCTTTTCTTCCGAGAATGTAAAAAAATACTTGCTTTTTGTTTCATCGATTGTGATTATTGCCCGCGGACGTTTTGAATTCTTGTAGATTTTTAGTGCGACCGGCTCAAATCTGTATTCGCTTGCTCCCTGCCAGTGCGTGAGTTTAAATGTAAGTTCCGCATAAAAAAATTTTTCTCCTGCGCGGATTCTGGTTTCGTAGTCGTTTATGTAATATTCGTAGTCGCGCCGCTGATATTCAGTCATTTCAGGCTCTGGAACGTATTTTTTTTCCATTGCGTCTGAATACATTATGTCCACGCTGCGCTCATAGTTTATTTTTCCTCCGAAGAAAAGCCCATGAATTTCTGTGGGCCATTTTGTTTCAACAAGGCTGTATTCTCCTATGGAAAAATCCATCGCGCCGCTAAGCGAGTTTACTGTGTATTCGTCTCCTTCAAGAACCTGATAAAGAAGATTGAGCGCATCCATTTCCTCGTCAGAAAAAAATCCGTTTGGACTTGAACTTAGAATTCCGCTTTTGAATTCTTCAATTGCCGTAAGCCTGTCCTGCGCATCCTTTAATGTGGCGGAAAAAATCCTTGCGGAAAATATTAAAACTACGGCAAGTCCCAAAAGTCTTTTCATTTGTCCAAAACCTTGCGCCATTATAGTGCATTGTGTGTTTTTTTTCCTAGTGGAACTTTCGGCGGAATGTTAAATTTGCATAAATATGCAGGAATGAATTATATCCCTCAAGAATATTATATTCCGGACAAAAATAAAATTTTCCTGAGGCTATCTGTTATTTTGTTTTTACGAAATATATTCTGTTCAAAATGCTAAAAATTCACTAGAATAATTATATGTGTGGAATTGTAGGATATATCGGCAATAAAAATGCTACACCGGTTTTGGTGAATGCGCTTAAGAAACTTGAGTACCGCGGATATGACAGCGCGGGAATCGCAGTGTTTAACGGCCAGGACATTTTGGTGCGCAAGGTGAAAGGCGCGCTAAAGGCTCTTGAAGAAAAAATCGCGAAGGAAACAATTGAGGGCTCTCTTGGAATAGGGCATACAAGATGGGCGACTCACGGCGAGCCTAGCGACATAAATGCACATCCGCATCTTAACGAAAGCGGAACAATTGCTGTTGTTCACAACGGAATCATTGAAAACTTTGCAAAGCTCAAGGCATGGCTTCAGAGTGAAGGCGTTGTGTTCAAGAGCGATACAGATACAGAAGTAATTGCTCATCTTATAAACTATTACTATGAAGATTCACTGGATATTTTTGAAGCTGTAAAGGCGACTGTAAACCGCTTGGAAGGCAGCTATGCTCTTGGAGTTCTGTGCAAAGACTTTCCAGATAGAGTCATTGCCGCAAGAAAGGAATGTCCGCTTATCGTAGGACTTGGAAAGGATGAAAACTTCATTGCAAGCGATGTTCCTGCTGTTCTTGAGTACACCCGCGATGTCTACTTCCTTGACCAGAAAGAAATCGCAGTGCTTTATAAAGACCATGTTGACCTTTTTGATGAGGACGGAAACCGCATAATAAAGCAGCCGTTCCATGTTGACTGGGATATTTCTTCCGCAGAAAAAGGCGGCTACGAGCATTTTATGCTAAAAGAAATCCACGAGCAGCCAAAAGTTCTTACAGACACAATGAGGCCGCGTCTTGTTTTTGAAGGCGGAGTTCCTGTTGACATAAAGTTTGACGAGCTTTGCTTTGACGAAAAATGGAAGGAAGCCAGGCGCATTGTTATTGTAGCCTGCGGAACAGCGTATCATGCCGGAGTTGTGGCAAAGTATGTTTTTGAGCAGCTTGCGCGTGTTCCTGTTGTGGTCGATGTTGCAAGCGAATTCCGCTACAGAAATCCTATTCTATGCAAGGACGATATTTTTATTGTAATAAGCCAGTCCGGGGAAACCGCCGACACTTTGGCTGCGTTGCGTCTTGCCAAGCAGAACGGTGTTCACGTTACGGCGATTACAAACTGCGTGGGTTCAACTGTAAGCCGCGAAGCTGATGATGTTGTTTATACTTGGGCAGGCCCTGAAATTGCGGTTGCTTCAACCAAGGCGTACACAACTCAGCTTATGTGCCTTTGCATGCTTGCCTTGAAATCAGCATTTATAAAAGAAACGATTTCCGCTTCTGACTATAAAAAATATCTTTGCGAGTTGAATTCTATTCCAGAGAAAGTTCAGCAGATTCTTGAAGACAAGGCTTCTATCCAGAGATTTGTTTCCAAGAACTACAACAAGCAGAAGGTGTTTTTTATTGGCCGCCAGTATGACAGCGCGACAAGTCTTGAGTGCGCTCTTAAACTTAAGGAAGTAAGCTATATGCACAGCGAGGCTTTTGCGGCAGGCGAGCTTAAGCACGGACCGATTGCGCTTATAGACACGGACACTCTTGTTGTTGCGACTGCTACAGTTCCTGAGCTTTACGAAAAACTTGCAAGCAACATTATTGAAGTTAAGAGCCGCGGTGCTTCTACTTTTGTTATTACGCAGGATGATTCCGGGGCGTTCAGTTCTTCCGCAGATGAAATTGTAAAGATTCCTTCTACGGAAAGTTTTTTTGAACCGATGCTTTCAATAATTCCGGCGCAGCTTTTTGCTTACTATTGTGCAGTTCACAGGGGGAATAACCCGGACAAGCCACGCAACCTTGCAAAGTCTGTTACTGTTGAATAAAAACTGTCATTATCGGGCTTGACCGATAAGCTGTATATAAGATTCCCATGTCGACGTTCGTTTTGCGGCAAACTGCATGGGAATCACAGTTAAAAATATGCATTAAAAACTTTTCATATAAACCGCCCTCTGTTAGCAACCTTTAAAGTCCTGAACAATATTTACTGCTGATTTTATTGTGCAGCTTGGAAGAATTTTTGCCGCAAGTGTGACGGCTCTATCTACTACAGCCTGAGAATCTGCCACGCCTTGCAACGTTATAGATGTTCCTTCGTCATCGATTATTGCACGCAGAAAATTTATATTCAGTTTGTATTCAAAGAGAAGCTTGTTTGTTAAGTCCTGGGCTTTGAGCATATTTTCAATGCGCTTTTTTCCTAAGGCTTCTTTTTCCGGGGCTGAAAAATATTTTACAAAGTTTACGATTTGCTTTACAACTTCCTCCGGTTCAAGAATTCCTGTGTTTATTGTGAGCATGTAGTGGCTTGCATCCTCGTTGTCTACGTTAAAGAAACTTTTGTGGAATCCTTTTCTGTTCGCCGCGCTTTCATTTATTCTTGCCATTGCCTGCTTCTCTGTCCAATTGAATTCCTTTTCAAGCCGTTTAGCTCTTACAGATTCTTTTGCTACGAAGCGCAGTGAAATCAAATTTGGAACATCTTCAAGAATTACAAATGAACCGCGCCCTATTAAAATGCAGTTTCCTTTGCTTGCCGCTTCCAGAATCGCATACTGCAAATAGTTCAGGTATTCATCACGTCCTTTTGCGAGGCTTGCGAAAAATCCTGGTTTTATTTCGTCATATTTTTGAAGCTTTTCTTTTGGAAATCCCAGCTCTACAATGCGGTCTTCTATCTGTTTGCGAGTTATAAATGTGTAGCCAAGTTTTTTTGCCACCGCTGCAGCTATTTCGTCTCCCAGTGCAGCCACCTGTCTTGAAATTGCGATGATTGCCATAATACGCCTCCTGTTTTAAATATTATTTTTGATAACTAAATTATAAATCCGTTTTTTGAAATTTGCAATTTTTATAATGTTATCTTTCTTGCTAAACTTTCAGAATAATTTTAGTATAAAAAGCATGGACGACAAAAAACTTATATGGCACGAAAAATTCCGCAGGGAGGTTTTTAAAACTCCTGTTTTTGCTGTTACTGAACGGATCAGCGTAAGTCCCGATGGAACTGAAGGTGTTTACATTGTGAACGAAGCTCCTGACTGGGTGATTGTAATTCCAGATGACGGTGAAAATTTTCTTATGGTAAGGCAATGGCGGCACGGAGAAAAATCTTTAAGCATTGAATTTCCAGGTGGCGTAATAGACAAGGGAGAGGTTCCGCTTGAGGCTGCGAAACGTGAGCTTTTGGAAGAAACCGGCGCAACCGCAAAAAAAATGACTTGCCTCGGCTCTATGAATCCTAATCCGGCTCTCTTTGCAAATCACGTCCATGTTTTTCTTGCTGAAGACTTGGAGTTTTCCGGTAAACAGAATCTGGATTCTGATGAATATGTAAACTACATGGAAATTTCAAAGTCCGAAGTGATAAAAAAAATGGGCAGCCACGAATATTGCCATGCGTTGATGGCTTCAGCAGCTGCCCTGTATTTAGCTAGGAATTTTTAGCGTTTTTGAAAAGGCTCGTAGTCTTTGTCCGGGCTGTAAACTCCGTCGCGGTATTCGCCAGAAATTGAAGGAATTTCCATTTTCATTCCCGGACGAATCAAGTTTGGATTCTTTGGATCTGGAAGGGAATTCTTGTTTGCTTCGTAAAGGTTTTCCCACAAATAAGGATTGTTGTAAACGTAAGGTCTTCCAGAAATGTTCCAGAAGCAGTCTTTATCTGACTCCCAAGGTTTTACAACATAGTATTTTGGAAGCGGTGTAACTTCTTTTATTTCTGCCAAAGCGTCAAGAACCTGCTTTGAATAGCTTGAAGCTGCATTCCATTCTTCTTTTGCAAATGCGTCTTCAGCCTGTGCAAGAGACTTTGATGCTGAATCATAAGCAATCGGGAAGTTTTCTTTTCCGTTGATGCTTTCAACATAGGCGAGCCTGTTTCTTGCAAGGTTGAGGTCTTTTTCTGCGCTTTCCTTTGAGAGCATGTGGCTTATGTAAGTGTCAGAAAGCTCTGCGTTTTCTTTTGCTTTTGCAGCGTATTCTTCAGCAAGAACATATTCTCCTGCGTCTAATGCTCTTTCTGCTTTCTGTGTGTATTCTTTTGCAAGTTTCTGGTATGTGTTGTTTGTGTAGCTGGCTGCAAAAACTGAAAGTCCCAGAACAGATGCGACTGTGCAAGCAAGTATTTTTTTCATTATTCAGCCTCCTGTGCAGCTTCTTCGATAGTTTCTTCGATTTCAACTTCTGAGTTTTCTGCCTTTGTAAAGTCGTCTGCTTCAAGAAGCTGTGTGTCTGCTTCCTCGATTCCTTCTACCGGCTCGTCTCCAAGAGGTTTTTCCTTATCTGCCCACTGAGCATTTGTCTCACTTTCTGCAACACGTTTCTTTGCTTCTTCAATTGCTGCCTGGGCCTGTGCTCTTGCTTCGGAAACCTGTGCATAAAGAGATGAGAATCCTTCTTTAGCCTTTGTGTAGTTTGCAATCGCGCCTTCTGGATTTCCTGTAACGTAATTCTGATCGCCAGATTTGAAGTTTGCAACAAATTTATCGTAGTCAGCTTTTCTTGAAACAGAGCACTTTATGCTGTCCGCATTTCTCTTTGCTTTAAATGCTTCTGTGCGTTCAGCCTGTGCAAGCGATTTATAAGCTGCCTTAAGAACAAAAGTCATTTTTGCATCTGCGGAAACTGCTTTTTTATTCCAATCGCTTCCGTAGTCTTTTGAAGATGCAAGCTCACTGATAATGGAAGAGCCGTCGTTGTATACATTCTGCGCATAAGAAGCAAATCCGTTTTCATCAATCTTTGCTTTCTTTGCAACTGCGTCTGCATAAGCCTTTAAAGCCTGATAGCGTGCAAGGAGATCTTTTAGCCTTGCAGAAACATCTTCGCCTTGCTCCATTGCTGCTTTTACAGAATTGTATTCTTCTTCTGCGGCGTTAAATGCGTCTGGAGCTGCGTTCTGCGCGCCGGCATTTATTGCGTCCTGCCTTGAAGACTCAATTTTGCTGAGTGTTGCTTCATTTGACTCTTCGGTGTCTTCGGAAATTTGCTGTTGGTCTTGAGATTCTTCTGCTGTGTTTTCAGAAACATTCTCTTCTTGAATCTCTGGCTCTTCTTTTGGCGATGAGCCGCACGAGATCAGTGCAAGCGACATGGCTGCGAATGCTGCCAATACAAGTTTACTTTTAATCATTTTTCCTCCATAAAGTAAAAAAACGAAAAGCTTTGTCTGCCTTTTGAATTTCAGTTTTCATAAAAGCGATTTTGCTTACTATCAATATATAATACTAATTGCATTTCGGCAATAAACAGATTGCGTAAAAGATGTAATACGTTTTGTTTTAGAATGGAATTTTATTGATGACAAAAAAGACAAACGGCATTAATATAAAAGCTAAAAAACGCCTGTAACTTTTTGTTTTGTGAGCGGTTGTTTCTATAAAAGGGAGGCGCATATTTTGTCGGAGGATTTTATGGCAATGTCTGAAGGTTTTACTCCGCCGGATATAAAGAAAAATATCGGTGTTCTTTCCACATCAAAGTCTGGCTGGAACCTTGAGTTGAATTTTGTATCTTGGGGAGGTCGTCCTGCAAAGTACGACATACGTTCCTGGGATTCCGAGCATCAAAAAATGGGAAAAGGCCTAACATTCACAAAAGATGAGCTTTGCGCTTTAAAGAATCTTCTGAACGGAATGGAAGAACTTAATTAAATAGAGGAAAATATGAAAAAGAAAATTTTGTTTATAATGGTCGGAACAATGGCTGCGTTGTCGTTTGCGGCAAGAACTCCAAAGGTAAAGCAGGAAATTGAAATTGTAAAGCTTGGAAAATTCGATCCTGTTGAGCTTGGCTCTGGAACTTTCAGGCTAAGAAAAATTTTTGTTAATGAGCTTGAGGCAAAAGATTTTTCCGTTATGCTTTTCCCAAAGAACGGAACGGCAGGAATTGTCTATAAAAATATGCCGAACAAGGAGCGTCTTCTTTTGGACAAAGATGCGCGCAAAGCTATTATCACTTCTTACAATGCTTATTTAAAGGATTTTGAAGAAAAAAAACTTGACCGTAATCAGAAAAAATACAAGGCGGCTTATGAATATGCCCGTGCAAAAATTGAATGGGGACCTTTCCAGTATTCTTCTTATGCTGACCCTAAAATTTCCATGGGCTATGTTTTTGTCGGAAAGTCTCCTTATTTCTGCATAAAAATTCCTTCTACAAAGTCAAATCAAAGAAAGGGCGACACTCAAATTGAATACGGCGGAAATCTTTTGTACTTTACAAGGGCGCAGGCAAAGGACTTGGTCGATGCGATAGCTGAAGAGGAAATTCAGAGCGCGGTGCAGTCCCAGATGGTTGTTCTTCCTGCTGATGATGATTATGACAGCGGCGAATATGAAGAAACTGACTTGCCAGCGGAAGAAAACACTGATTACGAGGAAAACTAGGAAGTTAAAAGTTTTATACTCCATAAATAAATGGAAGCAGGCTGAAAACGTCTGCTTTTTTTATTCGGAACAGAAAAAATTTAATAAATTTTATATTTTTTTGAAATTTGCTATTGACAATATTTCTTCACAGTTATATATTCTATCTCACCCTTTGAAAACAAAGGAACAAAATAAAAAATATTAGGCAGCATGGCTGCTAGTTTATATCGCCGTTATTTGACAGTTTAAGGGAAGGAAAGAAGAAACGACAGAAAGAGCGTACA